>Ga0255342_1000049_pt1 | contig 228903 bp, 204 predicted proteins | sample wastewater_treat_3_FD_192416 | JGI IMG/M metagenome (GOLD analysis project Ga0255342, IMG submission 192416) | Wastewater microbial communities from Lulu Island WWTP, Vancouver, Canada - plant14 | ecosystem: Engineered > WWTP > Wastewater > Unclassified | place: Canada: Vancouver, British...
CCCTTAAGGGGTAGCTGAGAATGAAATGCAGTTGGCAGACCTTTCTCAGCCCACTTAAGGGGCAGTGTCCGTATCAAGCCCTTCTAGGGCTTCCTCAAACCACCCGTTTTACGGGTGGTTTTGATTTGTTAGTGCATGGTCCGATCATTTACGCCCTTGCGTGTTGCAAAGCTAAATCATAATTTAGCGTAATAACTTTGCTGAACGCCTGTAAGGGATTCCAAAGGGACTGTGTTCCTTTGGCGGAGTCCAGAGGCAGCGCCTCTGGTCGTCGCTTTCAGCTTTTAAGGCGACGAAATAAAACAAAGCGCTCCGCAAGGGGTGAATCAAAAAACAGTCCGGTGGACTGTTTTTTGAGAGGGGACGCCCTGCAAGTGAGGGCGTCCCTTGATTGAACGGATGATAGTCACCACTATAATACGAATTTTTCGGGACGCCGAGGGCGGCGTCCCCTACAAATATAAATTCCGATTTACCTTATCAACTTGATAAACATAATGCCCCCGAGCACTTTGCAGTGCTCAGGGGCATTGGCACCTGTCAGACAGGTACCTTTTTGAGAGAGGGTATTATTTCAGTCATGCAAGACTGTCGATTATGTGAAGGAGGAACTCCTGAATGCGGAGAGCATCTCCCGAGGTAAGTCCCTTGGTGGTCTTGTCAACGTCGCCGTTGATCCTGCCCTGCTCTGTAATAGTGTACTTGTTAGGATTTGCAAGGCTCTGCATGATGAGGATAGCGTCTGCCAGCTCAACTGTACCGTCGCAGTTCGCATCGCCGTAAGCTGCGTCCTTGTCACCGCCTGTTGTGGTAACAGTTGTAGTCGTTGTTGATGTAACAGTGGTCGTGGTAGTAGTTGTTGTCTCCTTGGGAGCCTCGCCCTGAGGATACTCATATACCACCTGAATGTTGTTGTACTTCAGCTCAACGTGGTCTTCCTTTTCGGAAGCGTCCCACCACTGCTGGAGCTCTACCTTGCCTTCGATTATGGTAGCTTCAAGGTCTTCCTTTACCTTTTCTTCACCCTCACCTGTCTCCTTGGTGAAGATACCGTCGAACTTGACTGTTGCTGTGGAGTTGCTTCCCAGTGAAAGTGAATAGCTCTTGTATGTCCAGAAGCCTGTGCCGTCCTTAGCCTTTACGTTCATGCATACTGCACAGCCTGCTGTGCCCCAGCTTGAACCTGCGGGAGATGTAACAGAGCCGTTGATGATTATCTTTGAAAGGTGCTCAGCGTCCTCGATGGGAACTACCACGAAGCCCTTGTCGTTGGTAATGGACTCAATATCGGTGATCTCAACAGTCTTTACCTCGGGCTTGCTCTCTGAATAGGTCTTGAGACCGTCAAAGGCGTCTGCCTTATCGGAAACAACTACCATAGCTGCTGAGAAAGCAGGAAGCTCTGCCTTTACCTTGTCGTCCTCAACGTCCTTGATGATGTCGATGAGTCTTATCTCCTCTGTATCGCCGTATACAGCATAAACTGCTGCGGACTTGTAGCTCTTGTCAGCGTTCTTGAGGTCGATGACAGCATTCTCGCTGCTGTTCAGGTCCTTGTTTGTGATCATTACAGTGACCTCAGAGTCATCATCTGCATCCACAGCTGCATATGTGCTCGACTTTGAAACGTCCTCGGTGGAAGCAGGGATGAGTGTATCGCCGAAGCTGCCGCCCTTGCCGTCGTAGTTTGTGTAGAGGTCTATACCCGAAAGGATGTAAGGCTCGCCGCCCCAGAGAGTTGCGAAGTAAACGCCCTGATCCGCATAGCAGCCCAGTGCCTCAGCCTGCGCGATAGTGCCGGAAGCATTGTCGCCGCCGCCGAAGTTGTACTCGGAGATACCCAGCTTTGTTCCGGGGTAATATGTGTCGATGGACTTCTGTATAGTGGGAAGTATCGGCACGTTCTCCATGCACCACTGTCCTATCCAGCTGTTCTCCGAGAAGCCTTTCTCATAGAGAGTGCGGACGGACTGTAATCTGTCCTCGATGCCGTTTCTTGCGGACTCGGAATAATAGTGTATATCCAGAACGTCGAGGAGTCTTGTGCCGCTCTCCTCGGAAGCCTTGTGCATCTGGTCCAGATAGCAGTCAAGGTACCAGTGGTAGTTGTTTTCCTTCTTTACCTTCTCCCACTCGTCGTGCTGCTCATCATCGTCGAGGTGGTCAAATGCGGTATAGCCGTAGAGTGCGGGGCCGAATACCTCAGCCTTGGGGTCAAGCTTCTTGACAGCCTTAGCCATCTCGATGGACTTGCTGCCCAGCTCCTCGATGGTAACAGGCTCGGGATGCATCCTGCTGTGGGTATCGTTCCAGAGAACAGGCTCGTTGTCAAGGCTGTAGCCCTGTATGCCTGTTGCGGACTGTGAGTCGCCCAGCTTGTTGATGATGTAGTTCACATACTCGTCCATGTAGACAACTCCGTCATCAAGGTCGGGAGTATCCGCGAACGGAGCGTTCTTTGTGAGGACCACCTTGTTCCAGCGCTTTGAGGGAGCCTTCTCCTCCTCGGTTACTGTACCGTCCTTATCTGCCGAAACATAGCCTGCAAGCTGTAATGTGGTGAGCTTGTAGTTCACGTTGTTCTTTGCTGCCTGCTTTGAGAGCACCTGTACACAGTCGGCAGGGTCGCTGGAGTCCGAAAGGTTATTGTCGGAGCTGTGCTTCCAGTCCGAGCCTGCGTTTGAGGCGTTTGTCTCCCAGTTGTAGGCGGTCATACGGTTTCCGCCCTGACGTACAGCTGTTGCGGTAACGTCCTTCAGGTCGGCTGTGTACTGGTTCACGCCATAGATAAGAGGAGATATCTCCTTGCGCTCGCCCTTCAGGTCAACTGTCACGTTCATGTCGTAGCCGTCAGCCGCATTGGCGGTATTTTTCGGTATACCGTTCATGGGCGCGGTCATTGTGCAGCCCGAAACTACGCAGGCTGCGATGAATGCTGCTGTCTTTTTCATGTTTTTTCCTCCGTTTTTTCCGCCGTAATGCCGACGGCGGATATTTCAACAGCCTTGGCTGCTGTTTTCACAGTTCATTTTCTCCCCACCACGGCACCTGAGGCACCACCTCGTCCTGAGCGCCGTTCTCACGCCTGAATGCGCCCTGCATCCAGAGCTCCACATTAGGGTCCATATACTGGAGATAGTTGGTTATGGTCTTTGCCAGCACCAGTATAAAGGTAAGGGGTATCTGATGTGTATAGCCGTAGAGTATCACAGATTTATCGGCAATATCGGCGGAAACTCGCCACACAAGTCCGAACCTGTCCATCCTGTCGATGATATGCTGTACCTTTCCGAGGTCAATGCCCAGCCTCTCCGATATCATCTCCACCGAGAACATCTTGTTTCTCACGCTGGCACCAAGGTAGCTGATAATGCTGATGGCGTCGGCGTCCGCAAGAGTGTTGAACAGTCTTATCATGTTGGTGGTATCGCCAAAATAGGAATTCACGCCGTTCTCGGGTATCTCCAGAAAGCAGAAGTACCTCAGGTCGGGGCTTATCCTCGAAAGCGCCAGCTCCCTGTCGGTCTTGAGCCCTGCGTAGGTCTCATGCTCATAGCTGTCGTGGAGCCTTCCCACGGAATCGCTGTTGGGGTTGCAGGCGCAGAGCGCGCTGTACATTATCCGCATGAACTTTTCCGAGCGCTCCTCGGGAGATGCTGCCCTGAGCTCGTCATTTACCAGCTGCTCGATATCTCTTTCTCTGTCCACCACATCCACTCCGAAAAGCGAATCAAGGGATGTATCCAGCTCCATTGCCAGCTTGGGAAGGAGCTCGCAGTCGGGATAGCTTGTGTTCTCCCACTTGGAAACAGCCTGCGGTGAGACGTTGAGTCTGGCGGCGAGCTGCTCCTGAGTAAGACCCAGAGCCTTGCGCCTTTTGACGAGATTTGTTCTGAAAACGCTTTTTCTGTCCATGCTGCACCCCACATTCTCTGTTTGCTTTACATTTACATTGTATCACAACCCAAGGTAGAGTTCAAGCGAATTATTATAGACTTTTTACAACCATTGGTTGAACTGATTAAAAAAAGAGCCATAAAGGAAGATTTTCCTCTATGGCTCGGTGAAGATCACTCTACATTTTTCAGTGCAAGCACCTTGGGTATGTGCTTTATTCTTATGAAGTCTATAATGCTTATGATGAGATAAGCTATGAATACCATCAGGAACTCCTTGACAAAGCCCGAGAAGGGTATTACAAACTCGAAATAGCCGCCCATACTCATGAGCATCACCTTCCATGCCGCCTTCATTGCGTTATAGCCGATGAAGATAGCAAGGAACTCCGTTATGAACACCACTATCGCCGTGGTAACAAGGTACAGCGAAGCTATCTCGCCGTTTTCATAGCCCAGTATCTTTACCATGGATATAGAGCGCTCGTTCTTCTCAATGATTATCTTTGTCAGCAGATAGAGTATTATAGCTGCAACTATCACGCACACATACTGGAAATAGACCATATAGTCGCCCATTGAGTGGTCCAGCTGATTAGCTACCTTCAGCAGATCGTCGGCAGTTATGGTCTTGGCGATGTACTTCTCGTCGATATCATCTATGTGACTGTCGGAGAGATAACCCGTAAAGCTTCCCTCGTCCCTGTCAAATATCTTATTGAAGCGCTCCCCCGACATATACACTGCAACTCCCGAGGAATTGTCGTATATATCATAGACCTTCCATGTGTAATCCACGTTCTCGAATTTCTCCTCGAGAGTTATCTCATCGCCCTTTTCGATGCCGAACTTGTCGGCGTATGCCTTGGAGATATACACCTCGTCATCGGCAGAGCTGTTGAAGAAATCATCGTCCAGACTGAAATAACGGCTTCCTATTTCAACGCCGTAAACCGACACTTCCTCCTTGTAGTCGTCGGACTTGCGCTCCAGTGAAGCCATTGAGAACTGCTCGGCTCCCTCGGCGGAGGTCTTTATGATATTGCCGTCCTCGTCCTCGGTCGTGGTGAGTATCACCTGCTCCTTTGCCACCATCATATTGGGCATTTCTTTCTTGTAATAGTCCAGTGTTTCGGGCATTCCCACAGCCATCGACAGCAGCAGCATTATAAAGCATACTCCCACGAACATCATTATGTAGTTGGGGATATTCTGGAGGAATACGCGCATACGGAAGCGTGCGAAGAACTTCCATTTAGGCAGCCTTATGGCTTTCTTTCTGCGTGTTTTCTTCAGGTCGTGGCGCAAGAAGCGCAGAGGTGACAGCTTCAGCTTTCTTGTGATGACAAAGAGGTTTATAACGATCATTATGATGACAGGCACCACTGTAGTCTTTACAAATGCATCGGGAGTCCATACAGTCTCGTATGTGGGAAGGCTGTAGCTGTTGTAATACATGGCAACGATAACGTTCTTCATGCAGGTATATCCGAGGATATTTCCCACTATCGCCGCACCTGCTATGACAAGGACAGGTGCGCTCATGTAGTAGCGTACCAGCTCTCCCTTGGTGAAGCCCGACGCACGGAGAGTTCCGATGACGGAGGACTCCTTTTCCAGCGAGGTGTTGATCGTGACCGCACAGATGAATGCCAGAACCGCCACAAGTATGTACAGCAGCACTCCGCCCATGGACTTATCAGAGCCCATATCGTCAGTAGCAAAGTTTATGGCGTTATTCGCATATGCAGGCACGAAGTCCTTTATCTCGGTCTCCTTGTCCGCAGCAGCTGTCTGTGTTATCAGAGACTTGAGGAAATCATCCGAGAGCTTCTTCTCCTCGTATTTGTCCTCGGGCTGCTTCTCGTAAACATACGAATACACATAGCGCAGAGCTCCTCCCACACGCTCAAAGCCCTCGTCTGTGGTCATACCCACATCAAAGGTGATGGCATCGAACATCGTATCGGTGTTGTTCTCATAAAGGGTTATATAGTCCGTGAATGAGCAGAGTCCCGACACAGTGAAATCAGCCTTGCCCACATAGATGGTATCCCCCACCTTTATGCCCGTATTGTCGGCGTGCATACGGTCTATCATTATCTCATGGTCATTCTGCGGAGCCTTGCCCTTGAGTATGTCATATCTGTTGACGTCAGTTCTCTCGGCAAAAACTCTTATCTTGCCGTCAGGATCAACGGCGGCATCGGACTTTCTCTCCTCCTGCTCCTTGCAGAAAAGCTCGTAGACCTTTACGGGAACGGGATCAGTCTTTTCGTCCAGCTTGTACCTTTCGGAAAGCTCATCGTACTTGTCATCGATAGTCTTGTCTATCTCTTTTTTAGCCTCGTCCATAGCATCGGAGAGGGCGTCCTTGTACTCATGGGAGTCAAAGGCTTTTTCAAGAGCCTCCTCCACAGCCTTGTCGTAGTTCTCGGACATAGCCGCATCAAAGGCTTCATCAATGGCTTCCTGACGCTGAGCGTCATCTGCTTTTACGCCCATAGCCTCGGCAGCCTTCAGCTGCTCGTCAACGGCTGCGGTAACGCTGTCAAGTATGCCGCTTTCCACCTGCTCGCGGACGTTTTTCTCCAGCTCCTCCTCCACAGCCCCGGTGACTTCGTCCTCGGCTTCGGCATAGGCTTTTTCTTTCAGTGCAGCCGCAACGTCTGCGGTCTCGCCTGTCTCAATGGCGGATATGAGCTCGCCGTCAGTCTTCGCAGACAGCTCAAAGTGACCGCTCTCACGGCTGAATTTCTCCGCATTCTTATCAAGCGAAGTCATCATGCTGTTGTTTGCAACGTACATTCCCGACACGAAACCGATGGTCACTACCAGCATGGCAAATATCATCAGATAGCGCTTCCACTCTCTGCGAAGGTCTCTCAGGACACGCTTTCTGAGCGGATTTTTCGGGCGCTTGCCAAATGAGATATTGTTTCCTTCCATCTCAGTGCCTCCTTACCATTCAAGCTCGGAAGCTGTTATCTTATTGGTGTTGAGGTCATCGTGCCTTATCTTGCCGTCACGGAGCTTTATCACATGGTCCGCCATCTGCTTTATGGCTTCATTGTGAGTTACCATGATGACTGTGTTGCCATACTTCCGGTTGACCTCCTCAATAAGCCTGAGTATCTCCTTTGAGGTGGTATAGTCAAGAGCTCCCGTAGGCTCGTCACAGAGCAGTATATCGGGATTTTTAACGATAGCTCTTCCTATGGATACTCTCTGCTGCTGTCCGCCCGAGAGCTGGTTGGGCAGCTTGTGGCGGTGCTCATACAAGCCCAGTATTTTCAGCAGCTCATCGATGTCAAGAGGCTCGTCGGAGAGATAGGCTCCCGTCTCGATATTCTCCTTGACATTGAGGTCGGGTATGAGGTTGTACATCTGGAAAACGTATCCGAGATGCTTTCTCCTGTATCGGGTAAGTCCCTTTTCGTCCATATCCTCCAGTTTGTCGCCGTTGATGATTATTTCTCCCGAATCTGCATTGTCAATGCCGCCGAGAATGTTCAGAAGTGTGGATTTTCCCGAGCCCGAAGGTCCGAGAAGCACACAGAACTCGCCCTTGCCCACTGTGAAATCCAGTCCCTTGAGGACGTCCTGCTTTGTGTCACCGCTTCCGAAGCTCTTTTTGAGTCCTTTTACGCTAAGAAACTTCTTTTCTGCTTCACTCATGATGTTTTTCCCCCTGATCTCTATTTGGCTAGATATTCCTAACCCTATATAATATTCTATCATTGTTGCACTCAGAAAATCAAGAACGTTTCACACAAATACATCAAACATTCTCGCGTATAACTTTGTACTGATTTACTGTATTGTTCTCTTGCCCTTAAAAGTCTCTGTTAACACGAGTATACGACACGGGACTATCAGCGGTTTAGCGTTGGATAACAGGGTTATGCAAAACTAACAATAAGCGTTGACATGATGCCTCAACAAACTATATTTAACGACAAAAATACTATAGGCTTATTGACTTTTACTGTTAGCCGTGCTAAACTTTTATATAGTTAGCATGAGCTTACATAATTAAATGTATCCTCAGCATTCTTTAATGAAAGGGAGTATGGTTTATGATGCCGCTTAGTCTGGCAGATCAGGGGATCGAACACACGATCGTGAAGATCGGCGGGAACGCTGAGGTAAAGAAGCACCTTGCGGACCTCGGCTTCACAGTCGGCGGACAGGTAACACTCGTTAATCTGCTCGGTGAAAATGTCATCGTCAACATAAGAGGTGCCCGTGTGGCTCTCGGCGCTGATATGGCAAAAAAGATAATGGTGTAATGGAGGGAAAAAGATGAAGACACTCAGAGATGTATCGATCGGAGAGACCGCAAAAGTCGTAAAGCTTCACGGTGAGGGCGCTGTAAAGCGCAGGATCATGGATATGGGCATTACAAAGGGCGTTGAGGTCTTTGTGAGAAAAGTCGCACCCCTCGGCGATCCCGTCGAGATCAAGGTCCGCGGCTATGAGCTTTCGATCCGTAAGGCTGACGCCGAACTCATCGAGGTAAAGTAAAGGGACAGTAAGTTCCTTTGATTTTTTAATATTGGTTAGAAAAATCTAACTTATGAAAGGAAGTTTTTTATGGCACTGCGAATAGCTCTTGCAGGCAACCCAAACTGTGGTAAGACCACCCTGTTCAACGCGCTGACAGGTTCAAATCAGTTCGTTGGTAACTGGCCGGGTGTTACCGTTGAAAAGAAGGAAGGAAAGCTGAAAAAGCATGATGACGTCATCATCACCGACCTTCCCGGTATATACTCATTATCACCATACACTCTCGAAGAAGTCGTTGCAAGAAATTACCTTATCGGCGAACGTCCCGATGCTATACTCAATATCATTGACGGTACGAACCTTGAAAGAAACCTCTATCTGACAACTCAGCTCACAGAGCTGGGAATCCCCGTTGTCATCGCCATCAACATGATGGACGTTGTAAAAAAGAACGGCGACAAGATCAACATCAGCGAGCTCTCCAAGAAGCTGGGCTGCAAGATCGTTGAGATATCCGCTCTCAAGGGAACAGGCATAACAGAGGCTGCTGAGGCAGCTATCGACGCCGCAAAGAACGTTAAGACCATCCCCCAGCACACATTCTCGGGTCCCGTTGAACACGCCCTCGCTCACATCGAGGAAGCCGTGGTACACGATATGCCCGAGGAGCAGCAGCGCTGGTACGCTATAAAGGTATTCGAGCGTGACGACAAGGTACTGGAGTCCCTCGGACTCTCGGAGGATAAGTTCAAGCACATCGAGCAGGATATAGCTGCTGCGGAAAAGGAGCTTGATGACGACGCCGAGAGCATCATCACAAACGAGCGCTATGAGTACATAGCTTCCATAATCAAGTCCTGCTACAAGAAGAAGGACGCGAAGGCACTGTCCGTTTCTGACAAGATCGACAAGGTGGTAACAAACCGCTGGCTGGGACTTCCTATCTTCGCTATCATCATGATCATCGTTTACTACGTTTCCGTTACCACAGTAGGTACATGGGTAACAGACTGGACCAATGACGGACTCTTCGGAGATGGCTTCCACTTGTTCGGCATGAGCGGTGATTACGACGATGAAACAGACAAGTGGGCAAACGAATTCGTATTCACAGACGGCGTAAAGGCTGTTGTTGACGAAGCTGCTGCCGACTCCGACATAAAGGGCGCAGACGAGCTTCAGGGCGCTATCGAGGACGGTGACTTTGGCGCATTCGAGGAGGCTTACGGCAGCTACGTTGACGAGTTCTACAAGAACGAGGAGACAGGCGGCAAGGTCTACGACATCGACGCTGCTCTGGGCGAGGCTCTCGACGAGGAGGGCGAGTTCACAGCTCCCGATCCTGCGGATTACGGCACATGGGTACCCGGTGTCCCCGTGCTTGTTGAAAAGGGTCTGGACGCTATCCACTGCGGCGACTGGCTCAAGAGCCTTATCCTTGACGGTATCGTAGCAGGTGTGGGCGCAGTTCTCGGCTTCGTACCCCAGATGCTGGTACTCTTCATCTTCCTTGCTATCCTTGAATCCTGCGGATACATGGCAAGAGTTGCATTCATCATGGACAAGATCTTCCGCCGCTTCGGTCTTTCCGGTAAGTCCTTTATCCCGATCCTCATCGGTACAGGCTGCGGCGTTCCCGGTATCATGGCATCGCGTACCATCGAAAACGAGCGCGACCGCCGTATGACCATCATGACAACAACATTCATCCCCTGCGGAGCTAAGCTCCCCATCATCTCCATGATCGCAGTCGCACTTTTCGGCGGTGCATGGTGGGTAGGCCCCAGCGCTTACTTCCTCGGTATGGCTGCTATCATCATCTCGGGTATCATGCTCAAGAAGACAAAGATGTTCGCAGGTGATCCCGCTCCCTTCGTTATGGAGCTTCCTGCATACCACGTGCCTACCGTAAGCAACGTTCTCCGCTCAATGTGGGAGCGCGGCTGGTCCTTCATAAAGAAGGCAGGAACCATAATCCTTCTCTCGTCCATCGTTATCTGGGCAGGTTCCGTACACGGCTGGCCCGAGGGCGGTGCATTCGCATTCGATCCCGATATGGAGCTTGCTGATTCTATCCTCGGTCACATCGGTGACGCTGTCAAGTGGATATTCGCACCTCTGGGATTTGACGATGCAGCTGCAACAGTTGCTACCGTTATGGGTCTCGTTGCAAAGGAAGAGGTTGTCGGAGTATTCGGCGTTCTCGACTTCGAGGGACTTTCAAAGCTGGCAGGCTACTCATTCCTCGCATTCAACCTCCTCTGCGCACCTTGCTTCGCAGCTATCGGTGCTATGAAGAGAGAGATGAACAACACAAAGTGGACACTGTTCGCAGTTGGTTATCAGTGCGTATTTGCTTATGCAGTATCGCTCATCATCTATCAGCTGGGCAGCCTGTTCACAGGAAATGTTCACGTTATCGGACTCATCTTTGCAATAGCTCTTATCGCATTCATTATCTATATGCTGGTTCGTCCTTATAAGGAAGCAACAAAGCTTGAAAAGAAAGTAAGAGTCTCCAAGAGCAAGGCATAATAAAACCGATCCCCCGTCCTCTGACGGGGGAAACTTACAGGAGGGATCAATATGATCGGATGGCTTTCGGCAAACCTCGGAACTATAATAGTTTCAGTCATACTCATTGCTGTTGTGGGACTTATCATTTATAAAATGATAAAGGATAAGAAAGAGGGCAGGTCATCCTGCAGCCACGGCTGCCAGAACTGTGCCATGAAAGGCACCTGCCACAGAAAGTGACCACACAGCTCCCTTCCATAAATACAGACATCTTCACAAAATGCCTTAATATGAAAAGCCCATGTCTTGATGACATGGGCTTTTTGCTGTATCGTCTTATTTTCTTGCCTGTGAAAGTGCATCCTTTACTGCGGCAATAGCGCCCTCAGCGCTTCGTGTAGCTCCGCAGCTTGCATCAACATCGGCGCTCTGTGCCGACATTATCCTTCCGGGGATAGCCTTTTCAGCCATTACGCACCAGTCAGCGTCATCGTCGGGGAAGCTGAGACTGATGGCGGTTATAACGTCATTCTCGATGGTAACATCAGCGTAAACTGTTCCCTCATAGTCCTTGCCCTCATCGGCAGGAGAGGTCCCCGTTCCTGTGAAGGTACCGTTGTTGTAGATATACTGCACCTCGGGCTCGGCAGCAGCCTGCTGCTGTTCCTCCTGAGGAGCCTCCTCCTCTTCCTGCGAGCTGTTTCCGCTGTCCTCCACAGACTCATTCTCGCTTTCCTTATCCTTGTCCTTGTCTTTATCCTTGTCTTTGTCCTTATCCTTATCATCGGACTTCTTGTCCGCTGTGGTAGTCTCGGTAGTGTTCTTGCCGTCCTTAGCCTTGGTAGTCTTTGCAGCGGTCGTGCCGCCCTTTTCCTCATCCTCAGCCGCAGCAGTTGTGGTATCGGCGATATCATCATTCACTGCTTTTGTAGCCTCCTCAGTGAGGACTGCCTTCTTGCTGCTGTTGCCTGTGCGCTTGGGAGCTGCATCCTTGCCGGGCTGCATGAACATCACAGCGCCTCCCGTAAGGAGTACCACAGCCGCTGTACATACGGCATTGAGAGCTCCGCTCTTTGCAGGCTTTTTGGACTTCACATACCACTTTCTGATACGGAACACCGCATACCCGAAGAAAACTGCCGAATAGAGAAGAATGCTCAGTATCACATCTGCTCCGCCGCGCTTTACCTTGGGGAGATATATCACCATGATGTGTACATAGATAAGTGCATAGAAAACATATGCCGCACGCTGGATATTCTTCCATGTCTTTGGCTTTATCTTCTTTCTGATGGTCTTGAACGAGATCACCGTGAGGGGGATCATGATGAGCATGAGCACAAGACATACTACACAGGTGGTGATGAACTCTGTGCTGGGAGAGATATTGTACTTGCTGAATGTGGATATCCTGTCAAGGTACGACAGTGTGTATGTAACTGCATGGGAAAGGGTTATAAGAGCCGCAAAAATGGAAAGCTCGCCGCGTATAGGCATTATCTTCTTTATGGCGGCTGAGCCGTTGGGAAGTGCGGCTGCCCACGCTACTGCACACCAAAGCGCACAGGCAAGGGCTCCCTTGTTGAATATTCCCAGAACGTAGGTGCTGAACCACTCGGGGAACTTTATCTCGGACTGTCCCGCAGCAAATGCAGCAGCGCTGAGTACAGCGGCTGCGATATAACATACAGTGGGCTTCTTTTTCAGTAAGTCCGCGCCGAACCATACGAACGCCGCAGTCAGAATAAGGGATATAAGAAATATCATATTTGCTCCTGTCCGAAGGCTATTGCCTTCTACATAAAATTATCCCTGTAAGATACTCCCCCGCGTCTTTGCGGGAGAGTATTTCAGGGAATGTGAAAGGAATGGAGAGTTATTCTGTTGTCATTACTTTCTGCGCTTGCTGAATGCTGCCGCGCAAACTCCTGCAGCTGCAAGTGCAACGATAGGCATTGCTGCTGAGGTATCTCCTGTCTTAGGGCTGTCTGATTTGCTTGTCGTCTTTGATCCCGACTTAGAAGCTGTTGTAGTTGTAACAGCTGACTTGTTTGTTGTAGATGTTGTGGAAGTAGTCACGGGATTTGTGTCGATCTCAAAGTTATAGGGCTCGCTGTAACCTGTTGCTGTGACTGAGATGCTGTACTTGCCGGCTCCTGCGAATACGTTTGTGTCGCCCGACTTAGCGTCCATCTTGATCTCGCCTGTCTCAGCATCGATGATGGTAACTCCGCGGCGTCCTGTGTTGTAGGTATTGTCGCCCACCTTTACAGATGTGATGTTCTTCAGGAAGTTTGCTGCATCATCAGCTGTGAAGCCGTCTGCTGCCACAAGCTTGCCGTCTGCATACTTAACAGGGATATCGCTTGTTGTGAGCTGGAAGCTTCCGCTGACGTCGGAATACTTGCCGTTTGAATCAGAAACTGTCAGTGTATAGCTGCCGGGCTTGGCATTTGTATAGCTGATAGTGTTGCCCGAAACTGTAAAGCCCTCTGCAACTGAAGCTGTCTGAGCATAGTCAGAAGGGAATACTGAATTATCGAATGTAGTTGAACCGCTGCCTGCCTTGCCGTTCTCAACGGGAACAGAGTCTGCGACCTTTACGGGGAGATATACGTTCTGACCTGAAACAGTGCTGTAACCGCCCAGAGTGATGAATGTTACCTCTGTGATGGTCTGACCCTGTGAGCTCTTGTAGTGCTCAGAGGAAAGAACGTTGCCGTGGCTCTCCTTCTCCTTTACGCCTGCACCCCATGAGATAGCGCCGTTGCGCCAGATGTTCTCAAGAGCACGCATACCGTAGGAAGTGCCCTCAGATGTCTTTACGATAACGCCGTAGATATCAGCATTCTGAGGTATCTCGCTTACGCTGATCTGATAGTCGCCGTAGTTTGATCTTGTGGAGACCTTCACCTCGCCGCCGAGAGTCTCCTCACCGTCACTGTCCACCAGCTTGCCGAATGAAGCCTTGCCGCCTTCAACTGTAACGGGCTTGTATGCTGCGGGCTTTGTGTCGAGAGCTGTGAAGTTGTACTTATCTGTCAATGAATCAAGGTCAGCCTGTGAGATGCATACGGGATAAACAACGCCGAGTATCTTGCCTGCGCCGTCATTGTATGTACCTGCACAAAGTCCGCCGTTCTTCCATGAGCCGTCTTCCTGTACGGAACCTGTGTCTGTCATGTTCCACTTGTTTGCTGTTGCTGAAGAAACTGCGTCTACTGCTACGCTGTTGTTGAGCTCTGCTGCATAAAAATCAGCATAGGGGATCTGCATTGTGCCGTAAACCTCATCGTCAGCTGCGCTTACTGCGCTCGGGATAACGGAAGCAGCTGCCAGAAGAGCTGCACTGAGAATCGATAATGATTTCTTCATTGTTCTAATTCAACCTCTTTACAATTAATTATATTTTTCTTATGCTAACTTAGCTGCGATCTCTTTGATCTTAGCGAGATCGTCATCTGAGGGAGTCTCGTTGACAATGATGCCCTCGCCGTTTACCAGCTCAGCACCTGCTGCCTTTACTCTCTCCTCCCAGTTACGCATCCATTCGCCGTCGCCCCAGCCGTAGGAACCGAAAAGAAGTACCTTCTTGCCGCTGAGTGAACCTTCTGCTGCTGTGAAGAAGGGCTCGAACTCGTCCTCCTCAAGTACCTCTGCACCCATAGCGGGACAGCCGAAAGCGATAGCGTCATAGTCTGCAACATTGCCGCTGAAATCGGAAACGCTGAAGAGCTCTGCATTAGCGCCTTCTGCTGCTGCCTTAGCCATAGCCTCTGTGTTGCCTGTGCCGCTCCAATAGATAACTGCTGTTTTCATGATAATTCCTCCTTGGATATTTTAAGAGCCTGAAACATATCAAGTCCCTTGTTTAATCTATCGCACAGAATATCTCTGCATCGACCGTAAATATTGAATGTGCGCCGTGCCGCCTCCACGTTGCCGTAGACCTTCCAGCACCCGCACAGCAGGCAATTCCTGCCCTGATTTTCTATAAATCCCCTGATATCCTCTATGGGATAGCCGAGAAATGCGCCTATCTCATGAGGAAAGCTGCCGCAGCTCATACGGGCTGTCAGCAGTGAGAGCTTCTCCTCGAAGCTCATATCCGCAGTATAGCCGTGATCTGAAAGGAAATTTCCAACATCTGCCCTGCTCAGCCATGCGCTCAGTAGCTTTTCATGATAGACATATACAAGTGTGCGCTCCCTGCATCTGCACAGTATCTTCATCCTGACACCGTGTGCCGCAGCGCTTTCCGCGCAGGACTCCACATAACTCCTCACAGTCCTCTCGGACTGACTCACGGAAACAAGATTTGCACACTTCACGCCGAGAAGCGTCGGCGCTGTATGTAAAGCGAGAGTATTCTCGAATTCATGCTTTTCACATTCGGACATAGCTTCCTCCCCATATATGCTATCCCTGTCCCGGACTGCCCTGAGGCAGCTCGGAACGCCGCTTGTGCGGCAGGATAGTCAGTAGTCTTTTTCCGCCTTCTGCACCGGCAGAATGACTACGCATAATTGGTAAGCAGCTGTTTCAGCGCGCTCACACTGGAACTGTGAATGTGCTCCACAGGGATCCCGTGCTTTTCCGAGCGCTTTTTAACGCCGCTGAGCATTTTGTGAGAACAGGTACCTGTGAACACTACCATCAGATCGGGGAAGCCGATCTTGTTCTCAAAATCCGCAGGCATCTGAGTGAAAACCTTGGATTTAATGTGGAACGATTTGCAGATATCCTGATACCTTGTCGCCATACGGTCATTGCCGCCTACGATCACAATACTCATAGGTCCCTCCTTGTCATGGAATGTGTTATATAAATCTAACAGTACTTGATAAAATATACGGAGCAAAACTCCGCATAGCTTTATATAATAGGTTAGGGGTTTCTAACCGTATTGAATTATATCATTGACTTTAACATTTGTCAAGGAACATTATGCTCCAATCTGTTAGTTTTGTAAAACATACTTATAGCACCCGTTGACAGCCCATTGAAACTGTATCTTTTGCACAGTTTTTTACTGCCCCTTTTGTACATCGGTTGCCCCTGTGCAATGCTGAAAATACGGTATAAATATTATTTATATGCCGATATATCGTAAAACAATAGCCTATGCGCGAAATAAGTGCAGTCATCTTGCGCCATGAAAAATCAGCCCCCTGTGTCATGTTGCATTATGTCCCCATAGTCATATGATAATACACAGCAGCGCCAATTTGTTAGTTTTGGTTAACACAGTTTCAAGCACTTGCAGGTGCGGCTTTGTCATTTGTTTCTACAATTTTTTTGCTGCTGACGGAAAGAGATGTGATTATTCACAAAAATCCCGAAAGCAGGGTTACTTCATTGACAAATGCACAAAATAATGGTAAGATTAAATCGTTAGCAGCCGCTAACGTGAATAAATCATTGCAGGCTCCTTTCGTTCTGTGCTTCCGGATAAAGTGCATATTCAAGAGCCTGCACGGATCACTGCGTGTACTAACCACGCTGATAAATAAACGCCGTTTTCTTAATTGCGGCAGATCGGAGAATTATTATGACATATCTTGAAATTGAAAAAGTCATCGGCAGAGAGATCATGGACTCAAGAGGCAATCCCACAGTTGAGGCTGAGGTTTATCTTGTAGACGGTACAGTTGCAAGAGGTACTGCTCCCAGCGGCGCTTCAACAGGTGAATTCGAGGCTCTCGAGCTCCGCGACGGCGATAAGAGCCGCTATCTGGGCAAGGGCGTTCAGAAGGCTGTTGACAATATCAATAATGTTATCAACGATATCCTCGTAGGCATGGACGCTTCCGACATCTACGCCATCGACAAGGCTATGATCGAGGCTGACGGAACCAAGGACAAGTCAAAGCTCGGTGCTAACGCTATTCTGGCAGTTTCCATCGCAACAGCAAGAGCTGCTGCTGAGGCTCTCGGTATCCCGCTGTACAGATTCCTCGGCGGCATTCAGGGCACAAAGCTCCCCGTTCCTATGATGAACATTCTCAACGGCGGTGCTCACGCTGACAGCGCAGTAGATACACAGGAATTCATGATCATGCCCGTTGGCGCTCCCTCATTCAAGGAAGCTCTCAGATGGTGTGCAGAGGTGTTCCACACTCTCAAGAAGCTCATCAAGGACATGGGCGACGTTACAGCCGTAGGTGACGAGGGCGGCTTCGCTCCCAACAAGCTCACCAGCGACGAGGAGGCTATCGAAAAGATCCTCGAGGCTATCAAGGCAGCAGGCTTCGAGCCCGGCAAGGACTTCATGATCGCTATGGACGCTGCTTCCTCAGAGTGGAAGAGCGAAAAGGGCAAGGGCTTCTACAAGCAGCCCAAGAGCGGCAAGGAGTTCACATCCGATGAGCTTATCGCTCACTGGGAGTCTCTCGTAGACAAGTACCCCATCATCTCCATCGAGGACGGTCTCGACGAGGAGGACTGGGAAGGCTGGCAGAGAATGACAGCCAAGATCGGCGGCAAGGTGCAGCTGGTCGGCGACGATCTCTTTGTTACAAACACAGAGCGCCTTTCAAAGGGTATCTCCCTCGGCGCAGGAAACTCCATCCTCATCAAGCTCAACCAGATCGGTTCCGTTTCCGAGACTCTCGAGGCTATCAAGATGGCTCACAAGGCAGGCTACACAGCTATCTCATCCCACAGATCGGGTGAGACAGCAGATACAACTATCGCTGACCTTGCAGTAGCTCTCAATACCTGCCAGATCAAGACAGGCGCTCCCTCAAGATCAGAGCGTGTTGCAAAGTACAATCAGCTTCTCCGCATCGAGGAAGAGCTTGGCGCATCTGCCGTATATCCCGGAATGGCAGCTTTCAACGTAAAAAAGTAAATTCATGATACACCTCCCCTAAAGGAAATGAGCCCGAGGCAGCGCCTAACTGCTTCGGGCTCGTTTTATATATGCTTATCAGCTTTCCTCTGTATCAAGGTCGGTCATGCTTTTCAGTCCTATGGCAAGGGTGGAGGCATTGTGCAGCAGTGCAGATACCGCAGGAGGCAGTATGCCCAGCGCTCCCAGAACTATCAGTCCCGCGTTGAAGCTTATTATAGTACGGTAGTTCCAGCCTATGCGCTTCATAAGAGCGTCGCTGAACCGTTTCAGCTCCACAAGGGAGTAAAGGTCCTCTGCGGAAATGGTGATATCCGCTATCTCACGGGCTATGGCAGCTCCCGTGCTTATGGCTATGCCTGCATCGGCTTCGCTGAGTGCAGGTGAATCGTTTACTCCGTCGCCTATCATGATGACCTTTCTGCCTGCCTCATGCTCGCTGCGTATGAAGGCTGCCTTGTCCTCGGGAAGCACCTCGGAATGGTACTCATCCACGCCCACTTTTTCCGCAACAGCCTTTGCGGTTCGCTCGTTGTCACCCGTCATCATCGCTACCCTTGATATGCCTGCCCTGTGAAGCTGCTCCACCACATCGGAAGCCTCCTCGCGGAGAGGGTCCTCTATGCAGATGACCGCCGCTATCTCCCCTGCTATGGCAAGGTAAAGGTGTGAATACTGCTTGGGCAGGTGCCTGAACACCCTCTCATCGGGTATAAGGCACCTCTCGTCCTCAACTACGAAATGATAGCTGCCGATGAGGACTCTCTCGCCGTCAACAGAGCTGGATATGCCGTGCGCCACAACGTATTCTACCTTGGAATGGCGCTCCTCGTGGAGAAGCCCACGCTTCTCTGCCTCCTCCACTACGGCATTGGCAATGGAGTGGGGGGTAGTGCTCCTCCAGACAGGCTGCAAGCCTCAGCATCTCAGCCTCATCACGACCGCCGAAGGTTATGACCTCAGCCACCCTCGGTGAGGAGTAGGTAAGAGTTCCCGTCTTGTCAAAAACTATGGTATCCGCCTCGGAGACAGCTTCGAGGAAGCGTCCGCCCTTGACGGTAATGCCTGCCCTGCTGCACTCCCTCATGGCGGAGAGTACGGATATTGGCATTGCCAGATTCAGAGCGCAGGAGAAGTCCACCATGAGTATGGATACCGCCCTTGTGACATTTCTCGTCAGCAGCCATGTGAGGATAGTTCCTCCAAGGCTCCACGGCACCAGCTTGTCCGCAAGATGAGCAGCCTTGTTCTCTGCCGAGGACTTCAGCTTCTCCGACTCCTCTATCATCTTCACGATACGGTCATAGCGGCCGCCCCCTGCGGTGCTCTCCACATATAGGGTACACTCGCCGTCCTCAACAACTGTTCCCGCATAGACGTATGAGCCCTCGCTCTTGTGTACGGGTACCGACTCTCCCGTCATTGATGACTGGTTCACCATGGCGTCGCCTGCGGTGACCTTTCCGTCAAGGGGTATCATGGAGCCTGTACGGACTACGACCATATCTCCCCTGCGGACCTCTGACACGGGCACAAGCACCTCCTGTCCCTCTGCGGTCCTGAGCCATACCTGCTCGACTCCCAGCGACATTGTCCGCGCGAGGTCGTCAACGGAGCGCTTATGCGTCCACTCGTCGAGGATATCTCCCACCTTCAGCAGGAACATTACCGAGCCTGCGGTGTTGTAGTCTCCCCTCAGCAGTGAAACTCCTATTGCCGTGGCGTCAAGGACAGCCACCTCTATCTTTCCGTGAAGCAGGCATTTTATGCCTCTTGCTATGTACTTCACTGCCCGTATTATCGACAGTATCCTCCTTATGGGGGCAGGCAGCAGCAGCTTGTGTATGAACCGCCGTGTTACTGCCGAGACAAGCTTCTCCTCATATTCACGGTTGAGCTCTCTGCCCGTATGCTCGGGGACAATCTCCGCCGCCCTTTCCTCGTCATCAAGGGACAGCTCCGAGAGAGCCTTTACAACAGCTGCTCTTGGGCACTCATAGGATATAATGATATCGCAGGTCCTGTCAAAGACCTTGACGTCCCTTACGCCGCTTACGGCAGCAAGGCTGTATTCAGCGATATCCGCCTGTCTCAGCGTCATTCTCCGCCGACAGATATGCACCCTGATACGTCCCTTTGATTCATGCAGTACAGTGCATTTCATTACTTTTCCTCCCGTCCTTATACAGAAACAGACCGCCTTGGCGGTCTGTCATTCCTTACAGCTCACTTGCTGCGTCCTCGGTTTTTTTTCAGCTTCTTCGCAAGCGTCCTCAATGAGGGCTGCTTCCTCCTCCGCAGCGCGTTTTTCGTTTATTTCCTTTGCGTCTGCAAGGATATCGTCGCAGTTCTCACGGACTGTGGTAACAGTTTCCATTACGCTTTCCTTTGCACGAAGAACAGCCGCAGTTGCGTTGGTGTAGCACTTCTTGGCATCCTTGCTGGATAATATCTTCACACCTGCCGTGCCAAAGAGCACTCCGCCTGCAAACAGACCGAGCTTTGACCATGATATACCTGCCATCAATATCACCTCGAATTATAGTAATCGGCAAGGACTTTTCCGTCCCTCCATGATTTAATTCTACAACATCGGAGGACTGTCTTTCCGCTCCGAACAGTTAAAAAAGTTATACCGCCCTATCCGCGGATATCCCCTGTTATACGGGAGCCGCAGTCCTTTCAGCCGCGAAATGCTCCATTCGGACATCCTTGTATTTTCTGTAATCACGGGGACTTCTCCCCATAACGTCACGGAATGCCTTTGCGAACTTGCTGCCGTTGTCGTAGCCGCAGTCCACAGCTATATCAAGTATGTTCCTGTCGGTAGTCCTCAGCAGCTCCGCCGCCGTGTACATCTTCTGCCGCCTCATATAGGCGTAGAGCGAGCAGCCGTAGACCATGCGGAAGCAGGACTTCAGCTTGGTCTGTGAGACCCTTGTCATCTCCGCAAGCTGCGCTATGGTGTAGTGCTCGTTCATATTGGCTATGGCAAAGCGGCAGACCCTTTCCGCCAGCTCTGCCTGCTCATCGGTGAGCCTGTGCTCCTTTGCCTGAGATGTACCCATATCAAGCTCCCCGAGAGCCATGAGGAGCTCTATGACCTTTATCCGCATAAGCCCTGCGGAAGCTTTTTCGCGGCACTCCCACAGCTCACGGAAGATATGCTCTGCACTGTCACGGAGGGCACTTATATACAGCTCCTGTCCCAGTCTTTCCGACAGCAGTCTCGGCACCTCCTCGGCACCGTCAAACAGCTCCGCGAACCTCTCCACCTCTGCATCCATGTCCACCAGCAGTGTAACTCCGCTGTACTGACCCGTGGGGTAGGCTGCTCCCTCGTCACCTGCACTGCACCTGCGTATGATGTACTCGCCCTCGGCAAGATAATAGCAGTGCCGTGACCTGCGGTATTCGCTCCTGCCGCCGCAGCAGAAGCTGACCTCGAGAACATCACCTGTCACCGGCTGAGAAGCCTCTCCGCCGACGCTGAAAACATCATTATAAATGAGCCTGACTCCCGAAAACAATTCGTAAACGGTCAATGCTTCCACCTCTTGTCTGTGTATCTGAGTCTCATATTCATTTTTTGCCGATGAGGAGCTTTGAGCCGCTGAGTCCGAGAGTTGCCGCTTCAAAGCCTGACATGAATGTGCCGTCGGTGGTATCTATGAGCTCAACGTACTCATAGCCCTTGCTGCGGAGCTCCTCTGCAAATCCCTCCATATCGCCGTATCTGGACTTTGACATGATATCGTGTATGGCAAAGGTGCCGCCCTTTTTCAGTACACGCAGAGTCTCCCTGAGAAGCTGCTGCTTGTCTGCGCCCGTGATGTTGTGGTAGACATAGTTGCTTGTCACCGAGTCGAAGTACTCGTCGGGGAAGTCCAGCGAGGTGGCGTCACCGTTATAGAATTCCGTATTTTTCACGCACTCCGCGTCGGAGTTTTCCTCACAGAGCTGCTTGCTGAATGAAGCATACTCCTTGCCCCAGCGGTCAATGCCTATCATCTTTCCCTGTGGATTTCGCTTGGCGCAGGCAATGGTAAGGGCTCCGCTTCCGCAGCCCACATCAAGTCCCACACCTCCGTCGGGCAGGTCTATGTACTTTGCGGTGCCCTCAACTATCTGCTTCGACAGCTTTCTTGTGCCGTTATACGAGAATTTCCCATGAGCGTAAATGCTCCACGCAGCCATGGCTCCGCATACGGCAGTACCTGCACCCAGAGCTCCCGTCAGTACGGTCTTAGCCGTGGGAGACAGCCTGTCCCCGAAGATTACAGCCGCCGCAGTCCCTGCCGCAAGCACGGCTGTACTCGCAGTAAGAGCGGTAATCATTCCATTTGGCACCCAGTTTTTGTATTCAGCTTCCATCTCTGTTCCTCCGTTTATAGGTTTTGCATAAATTTATGGCAACAAAATATATTTGTATTAGCTAACTTAGTTAGATAAAGCAAACACAATAATATTATATCACGTTATCCCCCACAATTCAAGTAGGTAAGCCAAGGAAAACAGCTTTTTCCTCAGTTCCTGCCACGGGCAAGGGATAAACTGTACACTTTCACTCTTCCTTCCCTTCGCCCTTCGTCTGTCCCTTCGTTCGTTCCTTGAAGTCGTACATTAAACTGTTAAAGTACATTGCTCCGTATCAAATCAAGAGACGAAGGAAGGAACGGACGGAACATTGATAACAGTATTCCATCTTTCTTTGTTTCTTCCTTATGGTCGTACTGTAAACTGCTAAAGTACATTGTGCCCTATCGCACCCAAGGGGCAAGGGAAGGAAGAGAGAAAGAAAGAAAGAAAGAATAACAGTCAGCCCCTTGCTGTACATAGTCTCCTGCGAAAAAACATTCACCGATAGCCGCGCGGGCTGTCACCATATGAAAAAGTGCAGTATCCCCCAGCTCATAGCTGCAAATATGACCGCGATGATGACCATGTACACACAGCCGATGAAGAAGCCCCTCAGGTGGTACATATAGTCCTTGTACCCCTTGCAGCCCTCCGCGCCCTCTATCACCACCCATTTCGGCGTGATAAGGCATATTATCAGCCAGTCCATAATGAGCAGGTCTGCAACGTTCCATGTCATGGCAGCAATGAATATGTACAACAGCACCTTTGTGAAAGGCACCTCGCCGCCGCGGAAATATATCACACCAAAGAGAATAAGCACTCCGAACAGCACCAGTCCCCCCACAGAGCTGAACAGCTTCGCAGCCTTTTTCTGTGCAGGAGTCTGCTCGGGGAGCTTTGACGCCTGCCTGATATCATCGGGGTAGTCGTGGAGCATCTCGTGGGGAAACTTCACCACGATAATGTAAATATATATCATCCAGAGCAGCGACCATACAAGTCCTGCCGCAAGTGCGCCTGCTATCATAAAGACCTCCAATTTGTTATTATTTACTAACAAAAGTATACCACATATCTTCGGAAATATCAAGAGCTGCGGATAAAAATGCCGCCGCCTCTATTTGTCAACCGGAATTTGTGAAGAGGTTGACAAAGCTGAAAAACAGTGCTATAATAGGCATAACATCAAAGAAACAGAGGTGCATCATGAAAACCAAAGACCTTATACTCATATCCCTGTTCACAGCTCTGACCGCCGTGGGCGCATTCATACGCATACCCGTTCCCGTCTGTCCATTCACATTGCAGCTCCTTTTCACTACCCTTGCAGGAGTGCTCCTCGGCGCGAAAAAGGGTGCGGTGTCCGTGCTTATTTACGTCATCCTCGGACTTGCGGGACTTCCCATATTCACAGGGGGCGGCGGTATCAGCTACGTCCTCCGGCCCACCTTCGGCTACCTTATCGGCTTTATTGTTGGAGCCTTCGTCACGGGAGCCGTTGCACACAGCAGCCGCCCCAACATGAAACGCCTGCTGACGGGCTGCTTTCTGGGACTTGCCATAGTCTACGCCCTCGGTATGCTGTACTACTGGCTCATAAGCCGCTTCTGGCTGGGCGACCCCATCGGCATTGCTCCCCTTTTCCTCTACTGCTTCGTACTGGCAGTCCCCGGGGACATCTGCCTGTGCATACTTGCCTCAATACTGGGGAAAAAGCTTCTCCCCGTCATCAATAAACAAAGCGTAAGGAGCGTGTAAACATGGACTTTCTCAGACTTGCAGACGAAATAATCGGCGGCAGACGCCTCGGCAGAGAGGACGATACCGACAGCTTCATCACCGCAGACCTTGGTGAGCTTCTCAAGGGTGCAGACCGTATCCGAAAGGCTCTCTGCGGCGACCATATCGACCTTTGCAGCATCATCAACGGCAGGAGCGGCAGATGCTCGGAAAACTGCAAATTCTGCGCCCAGTCCGCCCATAACTGCACGGGGGTTGACGAGTACGGCTTTCTCGATGAGGAGACTATTCTGGACGAGTGCCGCCACAACGCCGAAAAGGGTGTCCACCGCTTCTCCATAGTCACCGCAGGCAGGACTCTCAGCGGAGCGGACTTCGACAGGGCGGTCTCCGCCTACAGCCGCATGAACAGCAGCGTTGACATTGAGCTGTGCGGCTCCCACGGGCTTCTGACAGAGGAGCAGTTCCGCAGACTGAAAGAGGCAGGCGTTAAGCGCTATCACTGCAACATCGAGACATCGCGCCGCAACTTCCCCAACATCTGCACCACCCACAGCTTCGACGAGAAGACAGCCTGCATAAAACGTGCTCAGGCAGCAGGGCTTCAGGTCTGTTCGGGAGGTATAATCGGCATGGGCGAAACATGGGAGGACAGAGTGGATATGGCTCTGACCCTTGCGGAGCTTGGCGTGGACTCGGTGCCCATAAACTCCCTTATCCCCATCAAGGGCACTCCTCTTGAGGAGCTGACACCCATCTCCGAGGAGGACATTCTCAGGACTGTGGCGATATTCAGATACATACTCCCCACAGCGGATATAAGGCTGGCAGCAGGCAGGAACCTCATGGAGGGCTGCGGCAGGAAAGCCTTTCTCTCGGGAGCAAATTCAACTATCACAGGCGATATGCTCACCACCTCTGGCAACGGTATCGCGGACGATACCGCCATGTTCAGGGGCATGGGCTTTGACATCGGAAGGAGACAGAAATGAGCAGAGGAATTTTTGTGACAGGTACGGGTACGGACATCGGAAAGACCTATATTACGGGACTTGTATTGAAAAAGCTCCGCGAAGCAGGACTGTCGGCAGCTTACTTCAAGGCGGCTGTCAGCGGAAACGACAGAGGCGCTGACGGCGCTCTCATTTCAGGAGACCCCCTCCATGTAAAAACAGTTTCGGGCATTGAGCAGCCCTTGGAGGAGATGTGTCCCTACGTCTACGAAAACGCGGTATCACCTCATCTTGCCGCAAGGATAGAGGGCTCCCCCGTGGAGCCTGACGTCATAAAGAGCCGTTTTGCCGACCTTTGCAGCCGATACGACTTCGTCACCATGGAGGGCAGCGGCGGCATTATCTGTCCCATACGCTGGGACGGGCAGAAGATACTCCTCGAGGACATCATCAAGGCTCTGGGACTGGACTGCATAATAGTTGCGGACGCAGGTCTGGGTACCATCAACAGCGTTGTCCTCACCTGCGAATACATGAAAAACCGCGGCATTGCCGTAAAGGGCATCATCTTCAACAACTGGCATGGCGGTGTCATGGAGGAGGACAACCGCAGTATGTGTCAGCAGCTCACGGGAGTCCCTGTTATTGCCTGCGTGGAGCGAGGCGCTGCCGACCTTGATATAAGTGCCGATGAACTCATAAAGCTTTACGGAGGTGTGTGACATGATATGGTATCCCTACGCTCAGATGAAGACCCTTGACCCGCCAATAAAGCTCTCTCACGCCAAGGGAGTCCACCTCTACACCGAGGACGGTCTTGACCTTATCGACTCGGTTTCCTCGTGGTGGAGCGTTATCCACGGCTATAACCACCCCGAGATGAATGCAGCTATCAGCGGTCAGCTGGAAAAGTTCGCCCATGTCATGCTGGGCGGCATCACTCACGAGCCTGTGCAGCGGCTCTCCGCAAAGCTGGAGGAATGGCTGCCTGCTGACCTCAACTACTGTTTCTTCTCCGATTCGGGAAGCGTGGCTGTGGAGGTGGCTCTGAAAATGGCTCTCCAGTTCAACACCAACCGCGGTTCAAAGCGCGACACAGTCCTCGCCCTTGAACACGCCTATCACGGCGACACATTCAAGGCTATGGAGGTGGGTGACGATGAGGACTATCACTTTGCCTTCGGAAGCTCCAACGAGAAGAAAAAGGGCGTTGTCCATATCCCCACGGAGCTGCCTGCTCTGGAAAAGGCTTTCGCGGACTATGGCGAAAGGCTGACCTGCTTCATCGTGGAGCCGCTTTTGCAGGGTGCAGGAGGCATGAGAATGTACGATGTGTCATTCCTCAAAAGAGCCCGTCAGCTCTGTGACGAGTACGATGTGCTGCTCATCTTCGACGAGGTGGCAACAGGCTTCGGACGCACCGGCAACCGCTTCGTGGCAGACCTTGTAACTCCCGATATACTGGTGCTGGGAAAAGCACTCACGGGCGGCTATATCGGTCATGCTGTCACTGTTGCCAATACAAGGGTGTGGGAGGGCTTTTACAGCGACGACCCCACTCACGCTCTCATGCACGGTCCCACATTCATGGGAAACGCTCTCGCCTGCTGTGCGGCTCTCAAGTCCATAGAGCTCTTTGAAAAGGGAGACTATATGTCGAAAATACACCGTATCGAGGAGATAACACGCCGCGAGATGGCAGGCTTCTCCGACCCGAGGGTGAAGGAGGTACGCATAATGGGGGGCTGCGTCTGCATTGAGGTGTACAACGGTGCAGACATCGAGGGCTTCCGCAGATTTGCCCGTGAAAGAGGAGTTTTCAGCAGGACCTTCCTGAAATATATGTACGCCATGGTTCCCTACGTCATCGAGGAGTGGGAGCTGGTAAAGATACTCACCGTCATGAAAGAATGGTTCGCAAGATAAACGAAAAGACCCGTAAACGGCTGATTACCGCTTACGGGTCATGTTATTCTCAACCAAAGAAATGGTCCTCCAGCATAAGGCAGAGACAGTGGTAAACAGGGAGATGGAGCTCCTGAATCATGTATGTCTCGGTCCGGGGCACCTTTATGCACACATCGGAAAGCGCCGCCAGACGGCTGTCCTTTTCACCTGTGAGACCTATTACCCTCATGCCCTTTGCCTTTGCGACTGTGGCTGCATAGAGCACGTTCTTGCTGTTTCCCGAGGTGGAAATGCCCAGCAGTACGTCATTCTCGCTGCCGTAGCCGTTTACCTGCTGTGCAAAGCAGAGCAGGGGCTCGCAGTCGTTCATGTAGGCAGTGGTCAGTGCAGGGTGTCCGTCAAGGGCTATGGCAGGAAGTGCGCCCTGCAAATTCTCAGCCAGTACGGCTCCCAGCCCGGGGTCGGCTGCGGTGAGCTTGTCTGCGAAGGCTTTGTCCACCTTTCTCGGCAGCTTGAAGCCCTTCATCAGCTCTCCTGCAATGTGCTCGGCATCAGCAGCAGAACCGCCGTTTCCGCATATAAGGAGCTTTCCGCCCCTGCTGTAGCTGTCCTCCATAAGGGAGTAAGCCTCAATAATACTGTCCTTTGCGCTTTCAAGGGAGGGATATCTCTCCACAAGAAGCTCTATGTGCTTCATAAGCTTTTCGTCCATTACTTTTCTCCTTCTTCCTCAGCGAACCTCTCCGCAAACGCGAGAAGGCTGTCCACGGTCATATCCTGTCCGAAGTCACCCTCACCGATGAGGGCTGTGCGGCAGCCTGCCGCCTTGCCTGCGAGGATATCGTTCTCGCCGTCGCCCACCATCCATGAGCGGGAAAGGTCTATATTCAGCTCCTCAGCCGCTTTCAGCAGCATACCTGCCTTTGGCTTGCGGCAGTCACAGTCGAATTTCAGCTCGGGTATCTCTCCCTCATAGCCCTTGTGGGGGTGGTGGGGACAGAAGTAAATGCCGTCCAGATAAGCACCCTCCCGACCGAGGAGAGTCTCCATTTTGTTGTGTATCTCCGACAGCTCCCCGAAGGTCACCTCTCCCCGTGCGATAACAGGCTGATTGGTGGCAACTATTGCAAGGCTTCCCGAACCGTTTATGAGCTTCACAGCCTGTGCAGCCCCCTCCTCCAGCTCGAAGTCGTCTATATCACGGAGAAATCCCACATATTTGTTGATAGTGCCGTCACGGTCGAGGAATACCGCTCTCTGCCTGTGTTTCAGGTTACGGGCAGTTACCCCGCCTGCGGCGAAATCCGCACATACTGCCTCATAGCGGTCGGGAGTTCCCATGTCCTTGACGTACTCGGGGCTGTCATAGCAGAACATCTTACCGCTTCCGCAGAGGGGCTTGAGTATCTGCCTGTCAAGGTCAGCCTTTACGGTCTTGCCGTCCCTTTCGCAGCCCACCTCATCGGCGCTTATGCCGCACATATCCAGCACCTTTGGCGACAGCACATGAAGTCCTGCATTGACTCTGTTCCTGTACCACTGAGGACGGACGTCCTCCTTGGTGAGCCAGCGCTCCACCGCACCGTTATCGTCCGCGATGAGTACGCCGCTGTCATAGGGGTGACTGTTGGGGTGGGTAAAGAGGGTGACAAGTCCGCCTTTTTCCCTGTGGTAAGCCACAAAACGGTTGAAGTCGATATCGAACACCGCGTCAGCATTGAGCAGGAGAAAATCCTCCGTGAGCTCGCTGCGGAGCTTCAGCAGCGCACCTGCATTGCCAAGGGGCTGCTCCTCGATATAATAGCTTATATTCACGCCGAAGCCGCTTCCGTCACCGAAGTAGTTCATGATGTGCTCGGCAAGGTGCGACACCGTAATGATGATGTCGGTGAAGCCCTGCTCCCTGAGGCACTCTATCTCGTGCTCCAGCACGGGCTTGCCCTGAATGCGTATCATGGGCTTGGGTATATCCGAGGCGACAGAGCTTATTCTCGTGCCCTTGCCGCCTGCCATAATAACTGTTTTCATATCACTCATCCACCCTCGGCTCATAGGTCTCGGGGGTGTAGTATATCACCTGAGTACCGCTGTTTTCAAACTCAAAGGGAATGTACATCAGGTCCTTCATAGCCTCCCTTACTCTCCTGTGGTCCTCGGGACGCACATAGAATACAAGGAAGCCGCCTCCGCCCGCTCCGAGGAGCTTTCCGCCGAGAGCTCCTGCCGCAGTACCCCTCTCATAGAGGGCGTCGATACTGTCTGTGCTGACTGCGGAGCCTGTCTGGCGCTTCAGCTTCCATGTGTGGTCGAGGAGCCTGCCGAAGTCGTCAAGGTCTGCATTGCGGTCGGTGAGGACCTTCTCTGCATCGTCAACAAGTCGGTACATCTCCATGAGCTGAGCAGTCTTGTCGGCAGCTCCAAGATTGTTTGCCTGCTGGACTGCCGCGGAAAAACGGGTAAATCCCGTGAAGAACATCATGAGGTTGTCGTTGAGCTGCTTCTTTCTCTCGGGACTTATGATAACGGGGAGCACCTCATAGCCGTCGGCATTGAAGTTTATCCTGTTGAAGCCGCCAAAGGACGCAGCTATCTGGTCCTGCCAGCCCCCAGCCTCGTCACAGAGAACTCTTTCAAGGTGGATAGCCTCGTCAGCAAGCTTTCTCTTGTCGGCATATCTGCCCTTGAGGGCATAGAATGCGTTGAGCATACCAACTGCGAAAGATGAGCTGGTGCCAAGACCCGACCTTGCAGGAAGGTCAGCCTCATAGGTAAGTCTTATCTCGTGCATATCAAGCATCTTCATGGCGTTCCTGATAGCAGGGTGAGCGATGGAATCAACGTCTGTGACACGCTCTGTGGTAGAGTATGAAAGCTCCGTGCTGTAATCGAAAAAGCGAGGGAGATGTCTCACGTTGACGTAGCAGTACTTGTCGAAAGTTGTTGAAAGAACTGCACCGCCGTGCTCTCTGAAGAAGCTCTCCATATCTGTTCCGCCGCCGAAAAACGACATACGGAATGGTGTTTTTGTAATGATCAATCCTATTGCCTCCAGTCTGACAGGTGCGGCATGGACAGCCGCTTATCTTATCCCCCGAGGTATCGGAGGAGGATATATCTTTATATTTGCGTAAACACAAATTATTATAACATATAATGACGATAAATGCAACAGGCGCGGAGAAAAACTGCTGTTTTATGATACTTCACCGCGAAACAGCCTGCGGGGGCTCCCCGCTTATAACATAAAAGTTTGATAATAGCAAGAGGCACGGTATTAAAGTTATCGTTATATGATACTTCGCCGCGAAAAAGGCTGTGTTAAGGCTTACTAATCATAACAGGTTGCAATTATACCGGCACTGTGTTATAATGGTTGTATCTTTTACTTCGAGGTGCTTACAATGAAAAAAGCTACGCAAATGATCTCCGCTGCCCTTGCAGCTCTTGTTTTATGCAGCTGTTCGGCATCAAAGAAACCCGATACCAATAATAAAACATCAGCAGGCTCTCTGCCTGTTCTCTCTATCGAGACGGTCAGCAAGGAAAGCAACGTCCTGGACTTCGTTAACGAGCCCGTTGCAAAGCACGTTTCCGAGCTCATAGCCTCATGGACTCCAAACTATAAAATGCCTCCCGAGCCCTATTATGAGGACTGCCTTATCACTCTGAAGGACACCGACGGCAGTACCGTTCTTGACTCCTCTGAGGCAATGGTCAAGGTCCGCGGAAACTGGACAACCACCTATGACAAAAAGCCTCTCAGGCTGAAATTCACCGAAAAACAAAGCCTTCTCGGTCTCAACGACGGTGCCGAGCAGCGCAACTGGCTGCTGCTTGCCGAATACAAGGACGGCTCCATGCTCAGGAACAGGGCTGCTCTCTATGCCTCACGGGAGATAATGAAGGAGGACGGGCTTTTCGCTGCGGACTCACAGCTTGTTTCCGTGGAGATAAACGGCGAATACTACGGCGTATACCTGCTCTCGGATATGCAGCAGGTAAGCTCCCACAGAGTCAATATCACCGAGCCCGAAACGGGCTACACAGGTACGGATATCGGCTATTTCATGGAGTATGACGGCTATTTCTACAACGAGGACGAGCTCCACGGCTTTCCTCTTGACTTTGCGGACAACGCTCCCCTCACGCCCTTTGACGGCGAGGGCGGCGGCGGAAGGACTATTGATTCCCTGCCCAAGGACGAATACGACCCCAAGCCCTATATGGGCATGACTATCAAGAGCACTGTCAACTCCGCAGAGCAGCACGATTTCATCGAGAACTACGTCAATAACGTGTACAAGATAATGTACGAGGCTGCATACAATGACAAGGCCTATGTCTTTGACAGCAGCTTCAAGTCCCTCTCTCTTGCAAGCAATATAACTCCTCAGCAGGCTGTGGAGAACGTGGTGGACGTTGACTCGCTGGCGGATATGTACATCATCAGCGAGCTGACCTGCGACGCGGATATCTACTGGTCAAGCTTCTACATGGACGCCGACTTCGGTGCAGAGGGAAGCAAAAAGCTCCGTTTTGAAGCTCCGTGGGACTTCGATTCCGCCATGGGCAACAAGAACAGATGCATAGACGGAACAGGCTTCTATGCCGCAAATATAGTCCCCGATGTGGACGGCGGTCCCGAGGAGAACGGCGCGTACTACACCATAAATCCGTGGCTGGCTGTCATCGCGGGCGAGGACTGGTATCAGGACATCGTTAAGGAAAAATGGACAAAAGCCTATGACAGCGGCGTTTTCGAGCGCACCTGCCAGCTCATCACCGATGAGAGCGGCAAGTATCAGGGCGACTTCACCAAGAACTACGACAAGTGGAACAATATCATCAATAACGAGATCTTCGCCGCAGAGCTCTCTGCTCCTGCAAAGGAATGTACCAACGAGGCGGAGGCTGCAGCCTTCCTCCACGACTGGCTTGAAAAGAGAGTGGACTTCCTCAATAGTCAGTGGCACAGCTGAGCACTAACCCCAGAACAGGTTACCGAGTCCTATATTGAGGGCTCGGTATTTTTTTCAGCAAACTTCCGCCCGACTGATAGTCCGGTATAGGATTTATCTATAACAAACAGGCTTGCAAAAGCTGAGGTTTTATGTTATACTTAGTATGTCAATAGGATTTATATGAAATCAAAGGAGATGATATGTATGAAAATATCCACAAAAGTCGAGTGCGGTATTATCGCCCTCGTTGATATCGCCGTAAACTCCGCAAAGGGAGAAGTCGTCAAGGTCGCTGCCATTTCCGAGAGAAACAACATCTCGGCAAAATACCTCGAACAGATACTCCCTCACCTCAGGCAGAGCCATATCATCAACAGTGTCAAGGGCGCAAGCGGCGGATATGTTCTTGCACGTCCCTCCGCAGAGATAACTCTCAGGGAGATAGTGGACGCTCTCGATAATACCATTCTCGCCCACAGCCTGTTCAGTGAGAAGCTGGACTCCGCCGCAAATACAGCGATATCCCTGTGCCTGTGGGAGCCTGTCACCCACTATATGCAGGACTTCTCCGCAAAGCTGACACTGAGAGAGATAACGGACAAGTTCAGCGAGCTTATCACCGCAGAAGCCGAAACACCGATGTACTACATCTGAACACAAACAACAGCACCTTTGTCAGCTTCGCCGCTGATACAATAAATCTGCCCCCTGAGCGCCTTATCGCGTTCAGGGGCATTGTGTTTATTGGGCTGATCAAGTTCATAGCCGAAAGCTCTCAGCTAAACGATATCAAAGCTGTAGCCGCCCTGCACGGGGATATTCTCGGAGTCAATACTCTCAACGCTGCCCCAGCTGTGATCCTCAAGAGCCTGCACAAGAGCCTCTATGTCCTGCTCCTGCCCCTCTGCTTCCATCTCAACGGAGCCGTCGTCCAGATTTCTCACCCAGCCTGTTACGCCGAAGCGCCTTGCGGTATGGGCTGCCTTCCAGCGGAAGCCGACTCCCTGCACATAGCCGTGAAAAATCATGTGTCTGCGGATATCTTCCATATTACTGTTCCTCTCTGTACGATTATGTTCAGCGTAATGCCTCAAGGCAGCCGTTTACCGTGACCGTATTCAGCGCGGAAACGCCGCCTGCTCCGCAGACCGAAAGATAGTGCTCATGGTCAAAGCGGATATTGGTGAAGGTCAGACTGTCATCGGCGTCGGTACAGATAAGGTCTCTGTCCGCATAGACTGTGAAGGAGTCCAGCGGAGTGCTGAGTCCGGTGCCGAGATACTTGATATAGCTCTCTTTCAGGGTCCACAGCCTTATGAATCTCTCGTCCGCGCCCTCATCATCTGCAAAAACATAGTCCTGCTCCGACTGAGTGAAGCAGCCCTCTGCGATGGAGGAGCTGCCGCTTTTTATGACCTCCACATCTGCTCCCACCTGTGAGGAGCCGTATGCCGTTACCACCCACTTTCCCGAGTGCGAGGCACTGAAAAAGAAGTCCTCGGCGCCTTGTATATAGGGCTTTCCATATTTTCCCAGCAAGGGCTCTCCCGTAAAGCGTATGCCCCTGCCCGTGAAAAGGCTGTACCTCATGAGAAGCTCCGCACAGAGACAGCGCTTCCTGTCATCTGGAAATATGAATTTGTCCGCACGTCTGCGCCTGCCCTCGGAAGCCTGTGCATAGAGCGCATCCCAGTCCTGTCCCTCATCGGTGATATTGATGCAGTTTACAATGAACATTTATGCAGTTCCTTTCATATATTGTCCTTTGCGGAGCCTGCTCTCCCCAGCAGCTCCGCTCTGTACTCCTCCAAGGGGAGCGAGGGAAAACGTGCAGCCTCGCGCTCGATCATCTCCATGTACTTCATATCGCCTGTGCAGGACAGGATATACAGCATAGTGTCGGTACACTCCTCGTCATATGTGCCGATAAAGGGAAGTATGGGAGAAAAGTCCAGACAGTCGGCAACACTATGGTAATTCACCAGTGTCAGCAGCGCATTCATCATGGATTCCACCAGCTTGCGCTGATCGCACAGCTGCTTGTTTTTCTTTGCATTGGCAGGATCGCTGTTGAAGCCCAGCTCCGCGATCAGGCTGTTTTCCACCTCTCTCAGGGTCTCCCTGCTCCAGCTTACGGACTCGAGATAATCCGCAAGATAATCAAACATCTGCTCAAAACCTATCTTCATTTTCCCCATAGACACTCTCCTTTGTATCAGTCCTGCCCTTATCCTGCATAGGTCACATAGTCGGAATTGTAGTACTCAGGGCTGTTTGCAGGCACAAGACCGCTGCCGTAGTCCACCTTATTGTTCTTTACGGTGAAATCGCTGAACCAGCCGTCCACCACATACATCCGCCGTGAGGTGTTCTCCGCGCCGTAGGGCTGATCCATATAGACCGTGTTGTTCTCAAAGACGTGGTGAAGTCCCCAGCCCTCAGCCTGCTCGTGTATCTCAAATGCAGCAACTATCTTGGGATTGCCGTTCCTGTAACCCACATTGTCGTGGACATAGCAGTCGTTGCCCTTCAGATCTATGAAGCTGCCTGCGTAGTTCTCTCCCGTCATGCCGTCACCGTAGAATGTACAGCCGCTTATCTCCGTATCCGTGGTGTACTCCTTGACGTCGATACGCTCAGCGGCTACATTTTTAAAGGTGCAGCCGATTATCCTGTTGTGGTCGCATTTATAGTCAAAGCCCGTGGTGGACTTGGCGCTGCCCACATAGACGCCCTCGCCGTAGCCGGGGGAAACAAGTCCCGTATCGTGGATATAGGTGTCTTTTACGGTGCAGTAAGAGCTTCCGTCGCGTATGGCAACAGCCTCTGCGCCCAGCTTGTAAAGCTCACAGTTCTGTATTACAGTGTGATCGGAGTGATCAAGGACTATGCCCTTCTGACAGTTGGTACACACCAGACCGTCCAGCACCCACCAGTCCCCCATGATGTGGAGAACATAGCCGTGCTCTGTATCCTGTCCCGCAAGCACGGGAGGATCATTCGGGTCAAGGGCACAAAGGGTAATGTGGGCGTCCGCAGTTCCGTCCGCCTCCGAGGCTATGGTCTTTGCGGTGCAGTCATATGTACCCGATGCCACCTTTATAACATCCGCAGGAGCAGCATTGCGTACCGCCTCATATAGCTCCTCGGTATTGGTAACTGTTACGATGTGTTTCTTGGGTGAAGCTGCTGTGAGAGCCTGCTTCATCAGCACAAGGTCGAATACATCAAGAGCTCCGTCCTCATCGAAATCTCCTGCCTGCCAGTCAGCAATAGCGGTCTCCTTTTTCAGCAGCCAGCTCTGAAGCGCAGTCACGTCTGCCACAGAGAACTCTCCGTCGCCGTTGACATCACCTCTGACTGCGGAAGCACTGCCGTAAAGAGTGCGGTGGATGACCTTGAGCAGGGAGCTTTCGCCCCTTGCGTCCTGAGTCAGCTCCCATATCATGATACCACCGTAGTTTTTAGCCAGCTCCGCCTTTTTCTTCATTGTCTCAGCGCCGTTGTAGGCATAGCCGTTGTAGCTGTCACGGGAATAGTTATCGGCGTCGTCCTTTAACAGGTCGGCAAAGGAGCGGTAGGAATTCCAGTCCAGCTCGCCCTCTGAGGTGTAGCCCCTGCCGTAAAAGGGCACTCCCAGAACCAGCTTATCCGAGGGTATCTTCTTCACCGTGGAGAAGTAGTCCAGACATTTTACGGAATAATCATAGGCAGCGTGGGAATGGCTGTCCTCGTCGTTGTCATAAGCCATGACGTTGACGAAATCAAAAAGGGCAAAGGTCTCGGGCGACACCTTTTCGGCTACCCACTGTGCTGTAGCAGTGGACATCTCCATGTCCCTCTCGTCGCATAGCTCCCTGAGCCGGATACACCAGTCACCGTAGTAGTCCCATATCCTGTCATATGAGCCCAGCTCTATATCAAGGTCTATGCCGTCAAGGTCGTACCTCTCGCAGTAGGACATGATGTTATTACTGAACTGCTCCATTTTTGCGGGCTCATCTATGAACCTGAGATAGTTGTCGCAGCCGCCTCCGCCGCCGAGAGCAGCAAATACCTCAGTACCCTTTTCGTGGGCGGAGCTGACTATGCTTTCCAGCTCCCTGTCTGGGATATTGCAGTAAAGCCTGCCGCTGTCGTCGGGATTGCAGAAGGCGATGTTTATGTGTGTAAGGTCAGCGGGGTCAAGCTCGCTGTAAGCCTGATAACTCCAGTCGGGGAGATATCCCACCACACGGTAAGGCTTTTCCTCCTGCGAACCGTGAACGCTCAGGGGAAGTGCAAAGGCTGCTGCCATAAATACTGCCGTTATCTTTCCTGCTCTCATTTTATCAGCTCCTTATGATCAATTGACATTATTGGTCGGACCACCGTCACTTCATCATCAGAAAGGCAAGGTCCTGTTTTCCTCTGTCTCCGCGTCTGTATGAGTAAAAGTCGGTGCAGTGGCAGGTACATTCGCCCCACTGTGATATATTCTCAGGGGCAATGCCAAGCTCCAGCCCCTTGTATCTCAGCGCCTGAAAAAGGCTCAGAAAGAACCGTCCCTCACTAATAGTGAAAATGCGGCTCAGCTCCTCTGCCGAAAAGCTCTCTGCAAACTCGCTGTATACCTCCTCGCCCACCTCATAGCAGCTGCCGCATATGTGGTGTCCGACAGTCATGGTGATGTGCGCCTTTGAAGCTCCCAGTGACTGCATACAGCCGATACCGTTTCTGAGAAGCTCCCCTGCCGCAGCCTGCCTTCCGCAGTGCAGCAGCCCGATGACACCTGCTTTCCTGTCCGCAAGATATACGGGAGCGCAGTCCGCGGCAATGACCGTCAGAGCCAGTCCCCTGTGAGCGGTGACAAGACCGTCAGTCTTTGTTAGCTCATTGTCCTTGATTATACCGCTGCCGCCGTGACGGGGCACCACAATGGCTGCTCTCTGCCCGTTTGCCTGATAGGGACGGACCATTTTCTCAGGCGTTGTCCCCAGTGCGGCGCTGAGCTCCGCATAGTCACTTGTAGGCGGCATATCAGCACTTTCTCTCGTCCATATCCCCTCCCTGCCCGAGGTAAATCCCCCTACGGCAAAGCTGTCGTCCATCAGTATATCCGTTCTCATAGTTTCTCCGAAACTCCTTGTTCTGTTAAGAGGATTATACCACAATAACTGCAATAAAGCAAGGGTGTAAATGCTTCAAAGCCGTTAGCCGTCCCTGAATAAACGCCATTTAACAGCGGACGCGCAATGCGCGTCCCTACAATATGCTAAAGGCTTCAAAATTTAATGGATAAGCCGATAAATTCCGATTTATATTTGAACACATTATGGTGTTATGCTAAAAACAGAAACGCCATAGTCTTTCCGACTGCACATCAGAAATACTATGGCTAATACTTTTATATGGCCGCCGTCCTTATCTCTCCACGTTATTTTATAACGGCGAATGCCTGCTTCAGCGTTGATGCAGGGATTATCTCTATATCGTATTCCTTCGGGTCAACTGCCGACATGGACTGCTTCGGCACCACGCAGGTCTTAAATCCCATACGTTCAGCCTCTCTTATTCGCTGAGCTATATGTGAAACAGAGCGTATCTCACCGCCGAGACCTATCTCTCCGAAGGCGATGAGTTCCTCGTCTATCTGCTTATCCATGATCCCCGAGTAAAGCGCCATTGCCACGGGAAGGTCTCCCGCAGGCTCGTCCATACGAAATCCGCCGACGATGTTTAGGTAAACGTCAAGAGTTCCCATATATACCCCCAGACGCTTTTCCAGCACGGCAATGATGATATTGAGCCTGTTGAAGTCAAAGCCCGTCGCCATTCGTCTCGGAGCGGCATAGCCGGTCTTTGAAGCAAGAGCCTGCACCTCTGCGAGAATGGGTCTGCTGCCCTCCATAACACAGGCAACACAGGTTCCCGACACGTTATGGGGACGCCCCTCAAGGAGCATCTGTGACGGGTTCGCCACCTCGCGGAGCCCCTTGTCCAGCATTTCAAACACGCCTATCTCGTTGGTGGAGCCGAAACGGTTCTTCACCGCGCGGAGTATGCGGTAGCTCTGATGGCGCTCTCCCTCAAAGTACAGCACCGCGTCAACGATGTGCTCCATCACCTTTGGTCCTGCGATGGCGCCGTCCTTATTGACATGACCCACTATGATAATGGGTATCTCCTGATTTTTAGCGGTGTGCATGAACAGGTTCGTACACTCTCTGACCTGCGTGAGACTTCCGGGACTGGAGGTTATCCTGCCTATGCTCATGGTCTGGATAGAGTCGATTATCGCGATATCGGGAGCGCTTGACGCTATGGTACGGGCAACAGCCTCTGCGTCCGTAGCGGTAAGGATATAAAGGTTCTCGGTATCAACGCCGAGGCGCTGTGCGCGGAGCTTTATCTGTCTCGCGGACTCCTCTCCCGAAACGTACAGTACCGAGTGGTCCTCGCCGAGGAACTGGCATATCTGGAGAAGAATGGTACTCTTTCCTATACCCGGTTCACCGCCGAGAAGAACAAGAGAGCCTTTCACAAGACCTCCGCCGAGGACTCTGTTCAGCTCTCCGATACCTGTGTCATAGCGGACGTCGCTGTCGGCGCCTATATCCTCAAGCTCAAGGATACTGTCGGAAAGATCGGGGGCAGCCTCCTGTGAAGCCGCTGCCCGACCGCCTGCGGGAGAGATATCGGCGATATCCTCCTCGAAGCTGTTCCATGCGCCGCAGGAAGGGCATTTGCCGTTCCATTTGGTGCTTTCGTATCCGCACTGATTGCAGGTGTAGATATATTTTGATTTAGCCATAGATCACCTCATGCGATAAAGGCGTTCTCGATATTCTCGGCTGTAAGGTCATACTTTCTTCCGCAGCGCATAATGCTGTCTGATGGCTGGAAGCCGTCTATTTCCGCTCCTGCGATCGACCAGCACTGGATCGAGCCGTAGTAGTCGGCAGCATAGAATATCTTTGAGCTGATATCGAACTGGATTCCGCCGTCTGCGTCAGAGGCTATTGAGAGTTCCTTTACTCCGTCGGTATCAAGATAGAGTATGCGTGTATCCGAATCGTTGAGGAGACCTGTGGAAACTACCACCTCGGGAAGCTCGTTCAGGTCAAGGTCAACTACCTCAAATGCTGCGTCCTTCAGCTCTCCGCTGCCCATTATCTCATTGAGCTTATCCTTGTAGAGCTGCTTCTGCTCGTCGGTGAGCACCTCATTCCAGCACGCATCGCGGCGGATAGCATAGTTTACGGCATTTGTGCCTACGGAGAACTTTCTTCCCACCTTAACGGTAAATTCCTGATAAGGGATAAGAGCCTCCTGATACTTTGAAAGGGTAACGTCCTCGCCGTTTATCTCATAGCGGATAACAGCTCCCGATGAAGCGCTTCCCGCGTTGTTGTAGAAGCTTACATCGGTGACGAAGCCGCCGTCCTGATAGGTCTGATACTCGCCCATGCTGAAGCCCGTACCCTCGTAAACATAGCCGATGGCATTTGCGGAGGGGATGTAGTCGATGGTGCCGTAGGAGCCCGAATTTGCAATAAGGTCGGCTCTGCTTCCGATGAGCTTGTACACCTCGCACTTTGAGGCGACATCGTCGGAGGGAGAGATAATGAGCTCGGGCACGTTGTCCCCTGTCAGGTCGCGTATCTCAAACATTGACGTATCGGTATATCTGTCGGAATTCTTGAACGCCATGATGATGGTCTCGAAGGGCTCCTGCCAGTCGAATGTTACGTTCTGGGGAGCTGTCTTGGGCGCAAGAGGGTCTGTCTCAGAGCTTTCGGTCTGTTTCTTGCTGCTGCAGCCTGCAAGTGCAGCAAGAGTAACGGCTGCGGTCATAGCGGATAATATCTTGGCAATTTTCATTGTTGTGTCCTCCCGAATATCTATATATGATTATTTTACCACTTTTGACGAACCCTGTCAATTAATATATTATTACAGTTCAAATAAAAAAATTATGTAATATCACTTAATAGCGTTTACAGCTCCAGCTTCCAGAAGTACTTTCTTGCTGACTGCGGAAAGTCCTCCATGACTCCGTGCTCGGGGTCGTAGAATGTACCCTCACAGTACAGCGACCAGTGCCAGCACCGCGGAGTTTCAAGGCTCAGCAGGCACAGCGGCGGAAGCTCATCCTTTGTCTGCACCTGTTTTCTCTCGTCGGATATGGAGACTCCGTGTGCGCGGAAGGTGTGCTTCATCTCCCTGAGGTCGGTCTCGCGGTCATTTTCAAGGAAGCCGCAGATGTATTCAGGAGTTTTCCCCAGCACCATCGCCAGCACCGCCTGACCGCACTGTAAGTCGGTGGGCTCGTGGATGTATTCGATGTTCATTGTATCACCTCGTATCTATATTTTACACCATATCCGCCAGTAAAGCAACTGCAAAAAGCGGTGTGCAGGATATCTGTACACCGCTCCGGTTATTTCTTTCCCGTTTTCAGCCTGAGCCACCGCGGAAGCGCCCTCACTTTCAGTATGAATGCCCTGACAGGAAAAAGTCCGCACCAGAGATGAACATAGGCTCTGTACCGCTTATCGGTCACAGACATCTCTTTGCCGTCCCTCACCACTGCCGTGAGGACTCCGATTATATGGCGGTCGGTAATTCCGTACTCCTTTGTCCAGCGGTTGTCTCCGCAGATAACATAGTCGCTGTCACGGACTTTCAGTATGCGGTGAAGGACGTACTGTCCGCTGTCGCGCTTATACAGCGGCACATCGTACTTTTTGAGCCGTCCCTGCGGCTTTTCTATTATGAGCAGGTCCCTGCCCTGTCTGATGAGTGGACGCATACTGTCCCCGACATTTGTGTATACGAGCCTGCCGTTTTTCTCAATTTCCTCTTCAAAAGTCGCCATATCTTCCTCCGCATTATGCTTTGTACTTATATTATGCCACGGTACACGGTGTTTGTCAAGGAAAAACCTCCGTAAAATCGGCTTTTTTCTATTGCAATAAGCCATATGCTGTGATATAATGAGGGTACGGAACTTTGTTCGGAAACACAGGCAAAAATTAATTATTCGTCAGCGGTCAAACTCAACGAACGGAAGGTGAAAATAATGAATATCGGAAAAACTATCGCTGCGCTCACAGCAGCCGCAATCATCCCTCTCTCCTCGGCTTTCCCTGCATCATCAGCAGACATTGTCGTCACGCCCCCTGCAAATGACGTCTATGTGCCTGACTGGGTGCCCGACGACCTTGAGTCAGCCATCAAATTCCACAACACCTATGGTATCACACACGTTCAGGATAATTATGCCTGCATCGTATTCCCCGAGGATATCATGACGGGTCCCGCAAGCGCCATAGGTCAGGAGCGTTACAGTTTCGAGGTCACAGGAAATGCGATGACAGAGGTCAAGCACAAAAAGATAATAGGCAAGCAATCAAAGGATCTCACTGTGGCAGTCTATTGTTCACAGCGCCCCGGAAGCTTTGATATCTCTGTTATCGACACATGGATGCAGGATACGCAGCCGGACCTCGGTATCACCAATGAAGCTGCACACTACTCCTTCTCCGTGGACAACTACATGAATATTACCGAGACAGATATTTTCAGCTGGGTCCCAGACAGTCCTGCGGAGTTCAGCGAATACGTCGAAAAGAACGGTCCGATCTCGGCAAAGGACACCCTTGTCCTGTTCTGCCTTTCACAAAACAGCGGCACCGCCTATGAATGGTCACGGTTCCAGAAGAGCGGCGACTGCCTTGCACTCAAAAAAGTATTAAATGCAAGCGAGATCGAGGATACGGTGCGCGACGGAGGCATCCAGAACTTAGTCTATATCTTTGAGGGCGTCAAGGACGGCTACGACAGAATAACATTCGGATACGCTCCCGTTTACAGCTCGTCAGAGCCCGAGAAGACCATCACCGCGGACTGTCTGGTCATGGATAACGCGCAAAATGTGCTGCTCCCCGATGATGTCAGGATCGCGGTAATGAACTATGAAAACGGCGAGCTAATCGACGTAACAAAGAACAAGGGCTTTGCCGTAAAGCAGATAGTCAACACTCCCGGCGCCGCTCCCACGATAGCTGATATAACTTCAAATCCCTGCATACTCCGCAATATGGAGCACCCTATCGACGAGTCCACATACCTCGCTATGCCCTACGGCTTCAAAGCACCCACTATCCCCGATACGATCCTTGTTTCCGACGATCATGTGGAAGTCACGAAATATGAGAACGGCGCTGAGAGCATCGTATACAAGGTCATTTCCGATCCCTCGGGAGATGTGAACGGCGACGGAACTCTGTCCCTTGCCGATCTGGTGCTAATGCAGAAATGGCTGCTCTCCGACTCTGATACAGTGCTGGCAGACCGGTCATCAGGAGACTTCACCAAAGACGGCATCATCGACGTTTTCGACCTTGTACTCATGAGAAAGGCTGTAATAAACAAGCCTGTGGCTCCCGTAGCGTTGGAGCTTACCGAAGCAGGCGGATTTATAGGCACATACAATAAATGGAAGGTATATCATGAGGATGGGGAATATAAACTCGCCGCTCCTAAGCGCGGCGGACTCGTCCGTAATGATGAGACTGTGGTATATGATATAACCAAGGAGGAATATCTCAGCATAATGTCCGTGGACTACGCAAAGATCATCGCCAATGAGCCATCCCCATTTGAACACCAGATGGCAGACAGCTTCTCATATAATTACAAGATAACCTACGCTAACGGTGAAACTGCCGAAGTATTGCGCTTCAGAAGCGATGTTATGTCTGATATCAAAGAAATAGCCCGACATTATCAGAATACTGATCAGACAGAATCATGGGGAGCACAAGAATGAGCAGCAGATCATACTCCGATATAATGGAGAACCACCGGAAAGGAACATGGCAATGTCGCTTCAGACAATGATATTCAGAATGATGTGCAGGCACAGCGATAACGCCCGTGACAAGGGGCTGACAGTTCCCGAGGGAGTGGAGTGCTTCTGCGATATCAGGTACGGCAAGGACAAAAAGTACGGACTTCTCGATATTTACCGTCCGAAGAACATAACGGGACCGCTGCCGACCATTGTCAGCTTCCACGGTGGCGGCTGGATATACGGCACCAAAGAGACCTATCGTTTCTACTGTATGTCGCTGGCTGAGCAGGGCTTTGCCGTTGTCGATCCCAGCTATCGCCTTGCGCCGAAGCACCGCTTTCCTGCGGCTTTTGAAGACATCAATGAGGTGTTCCGCTTTGTGCTGAAAAACGCCGACAAATACGACTTTGACACCGACGCGCTGTTCGGTGTGGGCGACTCCTCGGGAGCCACGGGTATGGCTGCATATGCGGCTGTACTCACCTGCCCCGAACTCGCAGGGAACTTTCCCGTAAAACCTCCCAAGGGACTGAGACTGAGAGCACTGGGGCTCAACTGCGGCACCTATACCGCAAAAGGCAGGGCGGATTTCTACATCAACACTCTGCCGAAGGATAACGCCGACAAGGTGCTGGAGCTGCTCCATACCACAGATCATATCACTGCGGACTATCCGCCCTGCTTCCTTATGACAGCCGTCGATGACTTCATGAAGGATCAGCAGAAGCCCATGGAGGACGCTCTGAAAGCAAAGGGCGTGAGATATGTCTCGAAGATATACGGCGATGAAAATAACAGGCTGGGGCACGTTTTCCACTGCAATGTCAGGGACAAAAACGCAGCAGCAGCCAACTCGGAGCAGCTGGATCTCTTCCGCAGTTTCCTCAGATAAACAAAAAAGGCGGCAAAGCCGCCTTTTTATTTACGTTCTATGTCAGCTGCCGTCAGATGTTAACGGCTGTTTTTTCCTGAGAATATGCGGGAAGTGATTCAAGGAAGATGATGTCTCCGCGCTCCGAAGCCTTCTTCTCTGCAAGCACAGCCACCTTTCCTGCAACAGTTCCGCCTGCCTTTTCAACAAGAGCTTCCAGTGCCTTGGGAGATTCACCTGTGCTGATAACATCATCGGCAATAAGGACTCTCTTTCCGTTGAGAGCCTGAAAATCTTCCTTTTCAAGGTAGAGCTCCTGATCGTTCATGCCCGATGTAACTGTCACGCCGATAGAATCAGACATATACATTTTCAGCGATTTGCAGGCAACGAAATAGCCCTTGCCGCTCTGACGCGCCATCTCGTACGCAAGAGGTATACTCTTTGTCTCAGACGTAAGGATAACATCAAATTCGGGAGCTCCTGTCAGGAGACGTCTTGCGCTCTCAATGGTGAGCTCCACATCTCCAAACATTGTAGTTGCTGCAATATCGGCTCTTTCAACGCCGGAGCACTTCTCCAGCCTCTTCTTGAGCTCGTCCACCTTCTTAATGTAATACTCCGAAGCTGAAGCATTTTTCATGGCGAGATTTCTCCTGCGTACCTCCTTTGAATTTCTCAAAGGCTCGGGAGACTGCTCAAGGAACTCATAGCCGTTTTCTTGGACGATCTTTACTATATCACGTTCCATTTTTACAGGTATGCCCAGCTCAATGCATTTGTCGATGATGTCCTTTATCCAGCTGAACTGCAGCGGTGCAGCATCCTTGCCTATCTCACCGCCGATGATGACCCATGAATTGTCTCTGCCGAAGGTCTCAACGAATTCGTCCAGATGAACGGGCTCAATATGCTCCAGAACGGGCTGATATACAATACAGCCTGTTATACGGTGATTTCCCGCTCTCCTGATAAGGTCTGCGATACGTCCCGTACACTCGTTCCTGTCAACAGTACATGAAATGATAACGTTGCGGATATCTGTGCCGTTTGGTATTGAATCGAGCCTTATGCCCTTGGGACATTTTGTGATGAGCTGGAAGGTGTCGGGACATCTGCCCTTTCTGCGCTTTATAGCATTGGCTGCCACGATCTGCTGAAGGACATTTTCCTGCCATTCGGGTCTCCAGCAGCCGAAGTCTGACATATATGTAAGGAACCAGTCAATGGGGTTCTCACTTTCAATATTGAACAGCTCCGGGATATCATTTCCCTCTGCATCCTTTGTTATCTTGTAGGGACCGCGGAAAACAGGCTTTTTGAAGTTTTCGGTGATCTCAAAATGCTCTACCACGTTCTTGGTGAAGCAATAGCTGCATCCCACAGGACATCCGACAACGGGTGAAAAGACCTTTGTGTTCAGATGTGTGTCGTAGTTGATGTCGCTCAGTATGCGCTTCAGCGCAAGCTGATGACCGTCATAGTATGCGTGGAGCTTAAAGATCTGATCGAGAAAGCTCTGATTAAGATTCTTATACTCCTCCAATTCCTCTCTTACAGGGTGGACTTTAAGCTTCAGCTTCATAAAGTCAAATCCCCTGAAATTACAGATAAGTGTGTTCAAAAGCCTGTTTACTATCTCAGGCTTTTCGAGCATTGTAATAATGCCCGCCGACGGTGCGTCGGTGTAATAGTCTTCTATTCTCAGCATATCTCTCTTTGCCTTTCAGATTTCTTTTTCTCGTTTGCCTGAAAGCGGCATTTGTAGTTCAGCGCAGTCCATACAACGGAAAAAGCAGTCATAAAACATTGTTTATGTGTTTCTGTGTTTTTGAATGAAGATATCGATTGTTATAGTCCTGATATCGGTCGTATAGTGCTGAATTTAAACTGAAAGACTTATTTTGAATATAATAGAGAATGCCTCCGGTATCGGAAGCCTTATGCTGAGAATAGTGATATATACCGATAAAAAACCATAACATGATAAGCAGCAGTGCGACTGAATGCCATACTGCGACTTTTCCGATGTAAATTGATAATGCCTGCGCTGTATCATGTTTTCTCTTTTTATAGTATACCATAAATCGGCAGAAATCGTCAAGTTATTTCCCACACCTGCACAAAAATATTTAACACGATTTTCAATAATATTTGTGCAAATAGTCCAACAGCACATTGATTATTTCCCCTTTCGGAGAAAAAACGCTGACCATTTTGAGAAAAGCTCAGCTCTCCCCTGTCAGCTTATATTTATCAAGTGTCGTTTTTCTTATCCCCGTAAAGCAGCTCATACTGCCTGCGCACACGCTCTGCCGCCTGTGAACGCAGCTGCGGCGGTCCAAGTATCTCTATGACGGGTCCGAAGCTGAGAAGCCTTATGAGCAGCTCTGTCTCGTCCTGTGTATCGTACCACAGCTCCACGGTATACTCCCCTGTTTCAAGGTCCCTCACCGTATGCTTCTCATAGGAAGCGAACTCCAGCATGAAGCGCTCAACGCCGTTCCGCGCGTCAGTTACTCTTATGACCGCAGGCGAGCTGCACTTGCGGCTCAGGAAATACTCGTCCATGGATACGGGAGTGCGGAAGCACCTCCCCGTATCGGTTATACTTCTTATGCGTCCGATGTTTATTATGCCGCTGCCCCGTATCTTGTCATTTCTGAGCAGATAGCAGTATACGCGGAACTTGTCGTTCTTTGGCGAGTACTCCAGCTTCAGCAGCACGAACTTTCCGCTCATGCGTTTGCCCCGTCCCGAAACGAATTCAACACAGACTATCCGCCTTTTCCGCACAGCCTCCAGCGCAGCGCGGAAATTCCTGATATACTCCTCGCTGTAGAAGTCGTCGCTGTCCTTGAAACGGTCCGTGATGCCGAACTGCTCCCTGCGGTAAAGCGGAGGAATATCCCCAAGTCTTTTTTCAAGGGCAGCAAGGTTCTTATCGTCCATGAACAGCCTTATCCTCGGGTCCGAGAGCTTTGATTCCAGCCACATCTTCTGGAGCTTCGTCAGCACCTTAACGGGTGCTTTTTTTGTTATTCTCCCGAGAGTTCCGTCGGGCATACGGCTGAAAAGTCCCCAGCTTTCCTCACCGGGCAGCAGCTTCTGCGGCAGGAACAGCACCGAGTCACGGAAGCCCTCACGCTGAACTGTTTCGCGGACGTTCTTTTCATCCGTGATCTCATTTTCAAGGAGCTTCGCCGCGATACGGAAATATGTACCGTAAATCTCACTGAATATGTTCATCTTCATCACCGCCGTACATTCTGTTCATTCTTGCGATATCGCTGTAAAACCGCTGACGGACGCTGTCTGCGCCGCCCTCTATGCTGACTATCCTGCCGATAAATGTCTTTGCCCAGTGCATGATCTCGTTGGGGTCAAACACATCGGCTGTAAGGGTATACAGATCATCGCCTGTTTTTTCAACGGTGCAGCAGCGCTTTTCGCGCTCAAGCCGCTCGATTATATATGGCTCCCGCTTTTCGTCAGCAAAAAAGGTTATCCTCATGGGAGTAACAGTGCCCGTATCGCGCCTCATACCGAAGGAAACGCCGAAAGCACGGGACTTGTTGCGGTCGTAGCTCTCCTTTATCTCGTCGTACTCCTCGCAGATGTCTCCCGCTTTCACGTTTTTCATGTAGTCAAGCCTGAATGCGGAAAATCTCCTCAGTGCAGGTATATATGCCGCAAGATAGCGTCTTCCCGTCTGTACGGATACAAGTATCTGCATAGGCACGGTCTGGTTTTGCCTGCCGAGCTCTTCGGGAGTCTTTTTGCGCCTGCCAGAAAATGTGCTGAAAGAGATATACCGTTTCCCGTTCAATGCCTCCAGTATATCGGGGACCAGCACGTCCTCAAGAGTATGTATCATGTAGTTGTGCTTTATGAAGAACAACTCATTCTTCAGCCCCAGCATTTTCAGTATACTGTTTCCGATAATGCCGAAGTGAGGAGTTTCGGAGAAAAATTCCAGCGCATCGGCAAGTCCTGCGATATCCCTTATATAGTCGTCAGCTCTGTCCGCCGACAGCGAATAGTAAAGAGTCTTGCCCTGCTTCTCCGCGATCACTATGCCCTCATCGGCGTACTCCCTCAGCTTGTTGCGGACGGTCTGTTCGTCAAAAAGCTGACCGTAACCGTCATTGAGTACGTCAACTATCTCCCTTAGAGTGCGGCTGCTGCCATCCTCCAGAATGTCCATGATAAGGAAGTGCAGCCGTATGTCATTATCAGTGAAGCTCTTTGAGTAATAGGCGTTATACAGCGGATTTTCGGGGATATGTCCGCTGTCCACGGAAATGGAGACGCTTCTGCCGCGGACTGAGTCGTCATAGCGCATGGAGTCTCCCATCCAGCTCTCTACGCGGCGCTTTTCGTCACCGTAGGTGCGGACGCTCTTACGGTCAAAGTCGCTTCTTACCTTGCAGCCGTATATGAAAAAGTCCCGAACATAATCGCGGGTCTTGTCGAAATTCTTGATAAGCTCTGAAAATCCTGCCATATTTTCCCACTCCTTTCTTATCTATATATTAACAGAAAAAACTCCCCTTTGCAAGACGGAAAGGAGTGTGTGCAGAAAAATTTATATGATTATTTCCGTTTCCTGTGGTATACTGGAGTCAAGCTAAAGGAAAGAAGTGAAGAAAATGTTCGTACATTACATGAAGAATGAAAAAATGCTCCCCATAAAGATATGGCAGTCTGATGCAGAGGCTGTGGGCGAGAAGTGTCTCGCCCAGGCGGAGCACCTTGCGAAGCTCCCCTTCGCACATAAGTGGATAGCACTTATGCCCGACACCCACGCAGGAAAGGGTATGCCCATAGGCGGCGTCATCGCCTGCGAGAATGTGGTCATCCCCAATGCGGTGGGAGTTGATATCGGCTGCGGAATGGCATACGTCCAGACCGATATCCCCGTATCCCTGCTCCGTGAGACAATGACGGGCAGCGGCAGCCTCGTGCAGACCATATGCGGCGATGTTCTGAGAAATATCCCCACAGGCTTTGCACACTACAAGACAGCTCAGCACTCGGAGGTGCTGGATCGCGCCAAGGCTGAAATGGGCTGCTATGAAGCCGATAAGGAGCTTATTCCCCAGATAGATGAGGGCTACTTTCAGGCAGGCACCCTCGGCGGCGGAAACCACTTCATCGAGATCCAGCAGGACGACGACGGTATGTGCGGCATCATGCTCCACTCGGGAAGCCGTCACTTCGGAAATATCGTGGGGCAGTACTTCAATAAGATAGCCCATGAGCTCAACGACAGATGGTTCTCACAGGTTCCGTCGGAATGGAACCTGCCCTTCCTCCCTGCCGATACCGACGAGGGAAAGCGCTATCTGGCATGGATGCAGCTGTGCATGGACTTCGCCTATGAGAACCGCGCAATAATGCTCTCAAAGGTAAAGGATATATTCGCAAAGCACATCACCAAGCACACAGGCATCGTTCCCGAATTCTCGGGGGAGATAAACTGCCACCACAACTATGCCGCTCTGGAGAACCACTTCGGCAGGAATGTGTGGGTACACAGAAAGGGTGCTATACGCGCCCGTGAGGGAGAAATGGGCATAATCCCCGGAGCTATGGGCTCATACAGCTACATAGTCCGCGGAAAGGGCAACCCCGACAGCTTCATGTCCTCGTCCCACGGTGCAGGCAGAGCTTACTCCCGTACAGCAGCAATGGACGCATTCTCCGTAGAGTCCGTAATGGTGGACTTAAAGGAGCAGAATGTGGTCCTCGCAAAGAACAACAAGTCCGATGTGGCTGAGGAGTCACGTTTCGCATACAAGGACATCGGCGATGTCATAGCTAATCAGACCGACCTTACCGAGGCAGTCAAGAGACTGTTCACGGTAGGCGTCATCAAGGGCTGATAAAAGCGGCGGGAGCTTCCCTCCTGCCGCAGTAAAAAAGGATATAAAGGCACTTACAGCAATAGTTTTTTATCATGAAAAGATAAACGAAGTGCCTTGCAAAGACGCATACAGCAGATGTTTTTTCACTGTCAATGAAAAAGAATGCGTCTTGTTTTCAGCCGTCCACGGCTCTCACAGCAATCGTTCAAGGGCCGCAGAGAGCTTTCCCTCGGGTCAAAGCGCTGCGTAAAAAGACGAGCCGTGACGGGCGGCGAATGATTAATTTACACTAAGTCAGCAACAGCATGAAAAATTGGCAAATACAGGTTCAAATCCTGCCCTGCGGAAACGTATGGTATAAAATGCTGACTTGAAAACTACCGTTGCATTTCGATCACCGTAAGCGAATTTTTACAATAAGTGAGCGAGCTTGCGGGCGTCAACGTGGAAGCCCGCGGGGGCTCCCCGCTGAAAGGAGAATAACTATGCTGAATTTTCTGAAGAAGGAAGCAAATAACACATACACAGAGAACGGCGCTATGGCTTACCGTTCAACAGAGTCCTTCTGTCTGGATATGTTCTTCAAGGCAGGCGCCATGAGAAACGCCTCCGCCGAGGAGATAAAGGCGGTGGTGGACCGCGCTTACTCAGAGGACCCCGACAAGACTATGAAGATAGTTTTCTTCGCCCGTGACGCAAGAGGCGGTCTGGGCGAGAGACGATTCTTCCGCACAGCTATATCCGCACTGGTAAAGACAGCTCCCGAGGCTGTCAGAAAGAATATACACCTGTTCTCGGAGTACGGCAGATTTGACGACCTGTGCGTACTGCTGGGAACTCCTCTGGAGAGAGACGCCGCTGAGGTCATAAGAACTCAGCTCAACGCAGATATGGCTGCCATGAACAGAAAGAGACAGGCTTCTCTGCTGGCTAAGTGGCTGCCCTCGGTGAACACCTCCTCAAAGGAGACAAGGAACAAGGGCAGACGAATGGCTGCACTGCTGGGTATGTCCGAGGCGGAATACAGAAAGACTCTGTCCGCTCTGAGAAGATACACCGACATCATCGAGAACCGTCTGCGAGAGAGAGACTACACCTTTGACTATGAGGTACAGCCCTCATGCGCCATGTTCAAGTACAGAGGTGCGTTCATACGCAACGACAATGTGCGCTACATCGAATACCTGAACAAGGTACACAGCGGCGAGGCAAATCTCAATGCAGGCAGACTGTACCCCTATGACATAATAAGAGCTGCACTCGCGGGAAATATCTCCGATACAGAGCGTATGTCACTGGACGCAGCATGGAAGTGCCTGCCCGACCTGACAGCTTCAAGGCGCGAGAACGCCATAGCAGTAGTGGACGGCTCGGGCTCCATGACCTGCACCTGCGGAGGCATACGTCCCATAGATGCGGCACTGTCGCTGGGAATATACTTCGCGGAGCACAACACAGGCGCATTCGCCAACCACTTCATAACCTTCTCCGAGACACCCCGACTGGTGGAGATAAAGGGAAGGGACATCGTCGCAAAGGCGCAGTACTGCCGCACCTTCAACGAGATAGCAAACACTGATCTGGAGGCAGTTTTCAAGCTGATACTGAAGACGGCGATAAACAACCGTGTTCGTCAGTCAGAGCTGCCCACTAAGATATACATAATCTCGGATATGCAGTTCGACTACTGCGTAACAGGCGGAAACAACGAGGTGCTGTTCCGCGCCGTAAGAAAGCTGTACAGCAATTACGGCTACAAGCTGCCCGATGTGGTATTCTGGAACGTGAACAGCCGCTCCGACGCAATGCCCGTTACCCGCTCCGAGACAGGAGCAGCACTGGTATCGGGATATACTCCCTCGGTGTTCGACATGGTCATGGGCGGAGATATCTCCCCCGAGGCTATAATGAACAAGGTGCTCTCATCACAGAGATATGCAGCGGTAAGAGCTGCATGAGCATACACATAAAACGATCCCCGAAGCGTCACACTGACAGCTTCGGGGATCTATTCTTATTCAGTTTTTTTGCTTTTATGGACTCAGCTGAGCTCGGTGCCGCCCCACTCCACAACTGTAAAGCCCTTTCTCTCAAAGGTCTCAAGCTGCTGAGGCTCGATGTCCACGGAATCTTCAAGAGGCTTATATGCCATGAATACGCGGAGCATACTGTCGGGCGCAGGAGTGATGTCAAGCTTTGCGGTGTCGGTATACGCCTTGCCCTGGAAGGTGATGAGATTGTACGCATTGTGCTCCATTCTGGGCAGCCAGTATACGATGAATTCGTTCATCTCATCCTCGGTAAGTCCCATATATGTCAGCTTTTCCTTCAGGAAGCTCTCGGTATCCTCTCCAGCCACACAGAAGCCCTTTGACAGGTCAAACTTAGTGGTGCAGTCCACGCTGTCCCAGAAAAGGTATCTGTGGTGAGTGCCGTCAGCCTTGTTAAGGAGCGAGCCGTCGGGATAGGCGGTAACGTCCCAGCCGCCGTTATATCTGGGGTATGTTGTTGAGAGTCTGGACTCGGTAAGTTCAAGCTCAACGTGAACATCGGTCTCCTCCTGAGGATAGAGATAAATAACGGGCTTATCTATCAGTTCATATTTAAATTCGATATTCTTCTCGCCGTCACAGCTAACTCTTACCCAGCCTCTTTCATTCTCTGTTATCTCAGCATATACCCAATCGGGAGACTCAGGGTCATAGCCGTACTCCGTGAGATTGGTACCCTTAGGAACAGTCTTCAATACCTCATACTCGGTCCCGGGGCCTGCATACAGTTTTCTGTCGGGTCCTGTTATAATAAATTCGCCATGGGTAGTGGATATCTTTTCCGGCCATACGGGCATAGAAAGACTTTTCAGCAGTGCTCGTCTCATAGCAGGGAGGTCGAGAGAATTTATGCAGTTATCACGGCAGTAATCTGCGGCTTCCCAATTTTTGAGCTCTGCATCGGAAGCTCCTGTGAGCCATCTCTGCACCAGTATCAGATCGGAAACAGCAAGCCTTCTGTCACCGTTCACATCGCCATATGGTCTCCATTTCAGCTTGCAGGTGACCTCTCTGTATTCCGGTGTTTCCAATGTAGGCTCAATATCATTGATTTCATACGCACCCGCAGGTGAATCGTATTCAAATGCATAGCTCCAGTTCTCCGAATAGGCATTTTCGTCATCTACTATACAGGGATTAGTTGCAATATCAAATATCCTGCTTGTTGCAGGTACGCCTTTCGTGGTGGCAAGAAGATATATATTGCGGCTGTCATCATCGGGAATATCTATGAGCTCTCCCGTGTCCGCATCAATGAAAGAGAACTGTGTATTGATCTTTCTGTAGGGAGACCAGTTGAGCACAACAGAGCAGTTGTCCTTTATCTCGAATTTTCCTGTTGTGGATACAACAGGCTCGGTATCCGAGAATGTCCTGCCCCTCCTCCACTCAACATCTGCCATGCCGTCAGCCACGGGCTTATAGACAAAAACCGAGGAGATAGAGGAGATAGGTGTGTCGTCAACGGGCTGAAGCTCAAAGAGGGCGCACTGCGACTCCATGAACTCCACTATCCTGCCCTCGCCGCTCTGCTCCATTCTCACGGAAGCGCCTACGCTGGGGTCGTAGCTGGTCCAGTATGCGATATAGTTATCGTGAACCGAGACCTCACCGTATTTCATGACAAAATCATTGTACTCGGGAACACTGTCGGGGAGCCAGCTGTAAATGTCTGTCTCAACAGTATTGCCGTCCTTGTTTTCAAAGGTGTATTCCCTTGTGGTGACATATTCACCGTCGCTATTCGTTTTATTCTTGTTCTGCCATAAGACTGTCAGGTCCTCGCCCGGCATCACCCGGAACATCTCCACCGCAAAGGCATCCTGTGTCTTGCAGTCCTGCCAGTTCTCAAAGAAGCTGTAATCGTGAGAATACAGACCTATGCTGTCACAGTACTCATTATAAGCATTTACCGCGTCGATGTCATCCGGATCGGGCTTCTGCGGTATCTCAAGCTCAAAGAACTGCTGACCTGCGCTTGCGGGAGTATTGATATCCGCCATGCTGCCCGAGATGCCGAACTTATAGTCGTTCTTCATGAAGTGTGGAACGATCCTCATCATGCAGATATAATTATCAGCCACATAGCATTTTCCGTGCTCATTATAAAGCTTCATTGCTTCTGCGAAGTTTGTGGGCGTCCAGTCGGGAAGTGTGCCTATGATGGACTCGCGGTCGTTCTCGGCGGCAGCTGCCGTCAGCTGCACAGGTGCCGCAGATGCCATCATAAGAACTGCTGTCATCAGTGATATCAGTGTTTTTTTCATGTCAATTCCTCCATTCTGTTTGAGATAAAAAATGCACGATTGTTTATATGCCTATTATATACCCGCATTGCGTAATAGTCAAGCTATATCGCTCAATAGTTCCCCAATACCTTGCAGTACTCCCTGCAGGCGGTGCGATAGCACTGATATGCCTGATAAAGTACAACGTCCTCATCGGGGTCAAGGTCGGGATCGGTTATCCATTTCGATCGCTTCCACTCATAGTTGGTCGCTTCATCATTAACGGTGACGGTCTTTCCCGAGGTGAGATAAAACGTCAGCTTTGACCGCGTCCATGTTTCCTCATCATCCTGCAGGTACTTATACAGCAGCGAGCCCGAACGCTCTTTGCGCTCGCGGTAGCTTCTTGTGCATTCATAGTGGGAATACTTTGTGTCCTCTATCTCTGCATAGTAAAGCTTCCTGTGTCTGTGAATGGTCTTTATCACCACATGGTCATCATTTATGATGAGCCTTGCACCGTATATCCTTTCGGCTATGTACAGAAAGATGAATACCACCTCGGCTATTCCGCAGACTGCTGTCAAACGTATCAGCACCAGCGTGGGGAATACAAATGTAACGTCCAGCCCCACGATAAGGAATATCGCCAGAGCCGCTATGATGACTATCCACGGAAGGGCTATCCCCCAGCGGTACAGAGATGATATATGTTTTATCCTGAACTTCATTACAGTCACCTCACTCAACAGTCAACTGTTCCGATCTTTCGGTTTACTTATCCTGTTCTGCATTTGAATAGCGCTTTTTGAGCTGTTGGTTCATTACAGAAGCGTGCTTTTTGTCCACAAGATAGTGAACAGAGCAGGTGAACAGATATATGCACACCACCGCAAGGAAGGTAAGCAGCACCGACAGCGGCGTTATGCTGCACCAGCCGAATGCCTTCAGCATCAGCAGTGTTGCTCCGAATATCACAAGAAAATGAACTAACCACAGTATCAGCGACAGTCTGACGCTTTTGGTGTCAAAGCAGAGCAGTACTGCCGAGGGGAGGGCGGTTATAAAGCCGCTTAGCAGTATCTCCCACAGGATAATGCTGTTCATCTGCTGTCCCGTCGCTGTCAGGAATATGGCAGCTGCGATCAGTACAGCCGTGGTTATGTCCACAAAATAATGCAATAATGATACAAAGAATTCCTTTACCATCATTCGACCTCCTCAATGCCGAGCTTGACCTTCAGGCTGTGTACATACTGCCTTGAGATCACTACCTTTTCGCCGTTTTTAAGATGAGCCTCCAGCTTGCCGCTGAAAAGCGGTGAAAGGTAATCTATTTTCTCCATGTTGACTATCATGGACTTTGAACATCGCACAAAATCCATAGGTGCGAAAAGCTCCTCCAGCTCATAGAGCTTGTACTTGACCTCATAGACGTCGGAACGGTAATATGCGAAAACGCGGTTCTCGTTCGACTCAAAATAGTATACGTCCTGATAGTTCAGCCGCACTATCTTATCGTCCATATAGCCTGTGAGCTCTGTATTCGCAGTCTGATATGAAAGCAGCATGGAGATGAGTCTCTGATCGGGTGACGCGCACCTTACGATCACAACATCTTCATCGCCCGCCTGAGGGGATTCGATTATAATTCTCATGATCTGCCTCCGCTTTTGTAGTTTGGTTATTACGGTGTCATATGCTGAGTGTGCCGCCGTGCCGCAGCTTGTATACAGGTGCACGGTCTTTCATATATCTCTCAAAATCCGAGGTATCTATGTTTTTGCTGAATGGTGGAAAGGTATCGTCAAAGTGCGTCAGCAGGACCGCTTTCGGCTTCAGCCTGCCATATATGTCCGCTGCGATATCGCACAGCCTGTCCGAGCCCTGATAAGGGAAAAACGCCAGATCAGCGCCCTTGGGATAATCCGTATCCTCCGCCAGTGCAAGGCTTCCCAGTATGAGTATGCGCCTGCCGCCGATCTCTATGAGATAGCACAGGGTCTCCTTCTTTTCAAGGCAGGAGGTGAACTTTCTGACCTTTCCCACAAGGTCCCTGCGGTTCTGTATCACCCGCCTGCTGCACAGCGTCCTCACGCAGTCGCAGGCGTTCATGCGTATGTGTTTGCCCTGATAGGCTGTTATCCTGAAGTTCCCCACCGAAAACACCAAGCCTGCCCTTATAAGGCGGAGATTGTTCTTGGGGACGCCCTTTTTCAGCAGCGACTGATAGGGCGCACGGGTGCAGTAGACCGCCGTGTCATTCTCTGCTATCTCAGCGATACTGCCGATATGGTCGTAGTGTCCGTGTGAGACAAGTATATTACGGCAGTCCGCAAATGCGTCCGCCGCCACCTTTATCCTGCTGTCAGGGAACGGAAAAAACGGGTCTATAAGGAGCTGAGAACTGCCGCTGGCGATCCGAACGGAAGCTGTGCCGTACCATGTGATCTCTATTCTGTTTTCATCCACGCATGATCAGCTCCTTCGCTGTATGTTCACTTCATTGTAACATATCCCGTGATATTATTCAATGGCTGAGCGAAAAATTAAAAGCACATCCGCTCCCCGACTGTCGCAAGCGAACACAGCCTGTTCGTATCATATATATGATAACACAGATAAGAATTGACTGTCAATGCAACTTACCCCCCCGAAAAACGCAACTTACCTCGCGGATATGCATCTTACCGGAAAACTGTTGACACACCGGTGATATGGCTGTATAATCATAAAAAACCAAAGGAGGCGTCTGTCATGACATTCAGGATAAGGCACGAGACAAAAACCGTTCTGTTCATAGCTCTTGCAGCTATGATGTTATTCTTTTTATTTATGTTCCTTTCAGTTATTTCACTGTTCCTGATTTTCGTTTCTACGGTCTTTATGGCAGCCGCACTGGTCTGCGCTCTGCTGTACTTCATCGAACAGGCTGTGGGGACCTCAATTATCATAGAGGACAGCGATATTACCGTAAAGCGCCTCTGGAAAAAGAATACCATAGCTCTCAGCGATATCATCGACGTCCGCATCGAACCATACAAGCGATATCGTCACTCCTCCCGCGGCGCAACATACACGGAGTTTCGTATGCGTATGACCATTGACGTTGAAAACGGCGATGAAATAGTGCTTACCGACAAGGCAACGGTAGTGGATAATGCCGCAGGTTTTCTGACGGGAAGGCACAAAAGGCTCCCCGACGAGGACGTTCCGCTGTACCAAGCCTATCAGGTGATACGATCAAAGCTATACTGAGCCTTACACGAAGAAAAGGACTTCAGATCACGCAGGGTCTGAAGTCCTTTTCGTTTTGCATTATATTTCGGGGAGAGAAGTTATCTTGCCAAGCAGGTAATTCTGTATCGCAAGGGCATCATTGGAGGTCATTCCGTCGCCGCCGCCCGAGCAGTCTGCATTTATCCTGCCCTGAGCTGTCAGGTGAAGCTCCTCTGTGCCGTCTATGCCGAATCTGTCGGGATTTGAAAGCGCCTGCATAATGAGTATGGCGTCGGCAAGGTCAACCGTACCGTCACAGTTGGTATCACCATATACCGTGCTGCCGCTCTGCATTGTAACAGGCTCGGCAAACCAGTTCTGTCCGCCGCTGCCGTTAATGGTCTGCTCGAATACGTTGCCGTCACTGCCGCTGACGGTGACACAGGAGCGGTCTCCCGATATCTTTGCAGCTATCTTATAGGAACCGTCACCGTTAGCCACGAACCTGAACTGCTGGTTATCGCCGTTATTAAGGGTATAGAGCTCAATATTCGTACCGTCCTCGGTCTTTTTTGCGTGAACGTCCATAGCGTAGTCCGTTCCCTCATCCAGCAGGGATACAAGGCAAAAGTAACCGTTTCCTGCGGATACAGCCCTGAACCTGCTCTGCTGTCCTTTAGCCGCGGACTGGGAGATATTGGCGTTCTTTTCCGCATTGCCGCCATCAACTCCGAGATAAAGTCCGCTGTCCGCATTGCGGAAGGCGTATATCTCTCCGTCCTTTATCTCCGCGGCAGGCTTTCCCGTTACAACAGGCTCCGCACTCACGGTCTGAGTTGTAGTCACAGGCTGAGTTGTAGTCACAGGTTCGGTCACGATGGGCTCAACGGGAATATCCGTCCTGTCGGGAGTATTGTTCAGCAGCACCTTGGGTCTTGCAGGAAGGGGAGCATCGCTTCCGAGGTAATAGCTCACATGGGGAGGCTGATTGTATGAGGACTGCTGACAGCAGTTCTGTGCGCGGTACTGCATATCGTGCATGAGAGTAGTCAGGCGCACCTTTGTGGTATCTGTGGTACACCAGATACGGAGCTTGCTGTTGTCGTCCGTCCTCATGATGAGCTCCTCACGCCAGTCGCCGAAAAGGTCAGCCGTCATGCAGGGCACCGACTTTGAGCTGTTGTTGGAGCCGCAGCCATTTGCCGTAAATATGCGGTCTATCTTGTTTGCTCCCGTCATCTTTGATATCTTGTTCCCGTCAAGTATCTCGCGCTCAAGGTCGCCGTCCCAGTAGATGAAGAAGTTCTGTGCAGGCTTGGTGCCGCCTATCTTCTTTCCTGCTGAGTCATATACGTTGCCGTCGGCAGCTCCCCAGAACTCAGCGCCCTTATTGCCTGCCCAGATATTGTCGGCTGCACAGCGCCCTGTGTCCTTGGTGAAGCTGATATGGAATACCCTCTTGCCTGTTTTTGCGTCATAGCAGGTCTCGCCATAGGGCTTGTCCTCATGGCACTGCCATACCTCAAGTCCCTCGCGGTCGGGGATAAGGTCACCGACGTGCATAGCGTCACCGTGCAGGTCTCCCGATGTCCAGAGGAGCTTTCCGTTATCGTCGATGCAGCTTGCTCCCGTGAATATCTCCTGCTTACCGTCATTGTCACAGTCGGCTGCCATTACATTATGGTTGCCGCAGCCCCAGCCTGCGGCGGACTTGTTGTTTCCGGTATCGAATACCCACCTTTTCACCAGTTTCTTGTCCCTGACGTCTATTGCGGACCATGTAAGTCTGGTATAGTATCCTCTGCCGTATATGGCAGAGGGGTGGACTCCGTCAAGATAGGCGATACCGCTGTTCATACGGTCAACGCGGTTGCCGTAGTTGTCGCCCCAGTCGCTCACCTTGCCTCTGGGTACGGGAAAATCTATGGTATCCAGCGCTGCGCCTGTCTTTCCGCCAAAAAGAGTCATATACTCGGGACCGCTGAGGATATATCCCTTTCCGTTGCGGTGATCCTTACTTCCGTCGCCTATGACCTTTCCCCTGCCGTCGGTGGTCCCGTCGGCGGTCTTTGTGATGAGCTCAGCCTTTCCGTCGCAGTCAAAGTCCGCAACGCACATCTGTGTATAGTGCTGACCTGCTCTGATATTCTTTCCCAAGTTTATGCGCCAGAGCTTTTTTCCCTCAAGGGTGTAGCAGTCAATAAGAACATCGTCGGTCTTTCCCTCCTGAGAATTGTCCTTGGAGTTGGACGGGTCCCACTTAAGGAATATCTCATACTGTCCGTCGCCGTCAACATCTCCCACAACGCAGTCATTGGGCGAATACTGGCTTCCGGGGCGGTCAAGCTTTATGTCAAAGTAGTTGGTGCCCGAGTTGAACCTGCACTTCTCCGAGGAGGTCACCTTTCCGCCCTCCACACAGTCAACGCGGTACTGCGAACCCGTTCCTCCGCCGTTGTCCTGATAGCTTGTGGCATCGCCCTTTTTGCTTGTGTAGATAAGCTTGTCATCGCGGTAGAGCCTGAACTCGGCATCGTCTGCATCATCGGCGTTCCAGCGCCAGCTCACGAACATTCCGCTGCCGCTCCTGACAGCATAGATGCCCCTGTCGAGGTACTCCATTACCGCCTTCCCGTTGCCTCCCACGCCGTATGCAGCATCAGCTGCCACAGGTACTCCGAGAGAGTTTACTGCCGAAACCGTCATTGTCAGGGCTGCAGCCGCTGCTGTCAGCCTTTTTGAGTGTTTCATAATACTCATCCTCCTTGATAATTTTAATATTCCCCTGGATCACGGTCTGTTCCGATAACAATATCATAACATCAGACCGCGGATAAGACAATGAACATTTTCAGCATAAAATTGTGTTTTTCAATCATTTTCATTTGACAATCCAAAAGCTTTAACGTATAATTATAATAAGAAAACTACTGTGGAAAGGAGGAGCATCATGCGTATAAATATGATAGGCTGGCACTGGACCCATCCTGCCGATTTCAATATTGAACGTCCCAACGGAGTACACGGTATGCAGCTCATACTTGTACGGTCAAAAGCCCGTATCATCATGGGCGAGACGGAATACAACGCGGAATCAAATACCGCCTTCCTTACTTCAAGCTGCTTTCCCCATTCGCTCCACGGTGCCGGTGAGGAATACGCTGACGACTGGATAAGATTTGAGCTGGAGGAAGGCGATAAAGACTTTCTGGACAGCCTCGGCATGGAGTTCAATGTGCCGGTAAAGCTGCCCACGGACTCTGTCTCGGAGCTTATAAGGATTTGCAGAGACATCTATGAGTCGGATGATACCGAAAAAGAAGCGGTCATACGCTGCCTGATGACCGCTATAATGCTTCAGATAAAAAGCGCCTATTCTCCGAAACACAGAGTACAGACCCACTACGACAGCGAGCTTGACTCCGTGCGCCAGCAGATATACGACTCTCCGTCATATGACTGGACAATTCCCGCTATCGCAGAAAAGCTCAATCTCTCCGTCGCACATTTCCAGAGACTGTATAAGCAGCGCTACGGCGTTTCCTGCACCAAGGATATACTGACCAGCCGCATGGAGCTTGCAAAGCAGCTGCTGAGCAAAAACGACCTCTCTGCCGTGGAGATATCCGAAAAGTGCGGATATACCGATTATTCTCACTTCTCGCGTGTGTTTCTGAAATATGCCTGTGTCTCCCCTGCTAAATACAGAAAAGACCACCTTAAAAACTAACGGATGAATATACAAAAAGCTCCTTACTCTGAGGGCGGCACTAATATAGCAGCTTATATGTAATTATTGGGGGAAAAACCTTTCTGAGGAAAGGTTTTTCCCCCATACCCCCTTTTCCAAAGACTTTATAACTGAATTTAGCCCCGACAGGGCGCTCCACACTAGATGTGAAAATCAGTAATAATACTGAGAGCGCCCTGTTGGGGCTAAATTTAATGCTGAAAGTTTTAGGAAAGGAGTTTGAGGAAGAACCCTTTTTCAAAAGGGTTTTCCTCAATATCACTTGTAAAACTTCTATAAGAGTACCGCCCTTAATGTAAGAAGCTTTTAATTCTATCAATACTTTGAGCAGCCTGAGAGCTTCCACTCGCCGTCAACATTCTTCACGTTTATATAGAACGCATCTTCATGGGGAGGTGTTACGCGAATAGTAAAGTCCTCCTCTGTCTCGTCGAGGGTCTCATAATCCGACACAGCTCCCAGCGCCTTGTCAAATGGTCTTTCCACATCAAGCGCATAGAGCTTGCCGTCCTCCTCGATATAACGTGCTGCACCGTCAACGTACAGATCCTTTTCATAATGTGCAAGCAGCTCATCACAGCAGTTATCGCTGATATAGTTCATGATATCGCTCACCGAGCTGTATTTGTCCGATATGACCTCTTTGTAGGTCAGCTCATTGCCTGACTCGTTCTTTACGAGCGGTTCGTCGGAATAACCAAGAGTATTGCCGTAAACTACCGCCTCGATCTCAAAGAACGACTTCAGTGCATCAGCAGACAGTGACAGATAATCGGTTTCGTGCCATGCAGAATTATCTGCGGTGGCCCAAAGTATCCTCCATCTGTTATCGTAAAGCACACATCTTATGCTCATGCTTTCAGTAAAGCCCTCGGGATAACGCTCCCTGACAATACGGATATCGAAGCTTGTTTCATCAGCGTTCTCAATAACAGGTTCGCTGATGTAGGTATACTTAGCGTTGGTGTTTGCTCTTTCATAGCACAGAACGCCGTCTGCCTCAATGAACTTCTGACCGTATCCCTCCCAAAGAGAGCTGTTGATAGATAAATAATCCTCGGTAAAATAATCGTCAAAGTAGTCCTTAACGTCAGATAAGCTTCCGAAGCGCTGATCGGTTACTCTGTAATAATCCCGCTTCACTCCGCCCTCATTCGTAGTTAACCTGAGGTCCGACTCATCCACCTCAACACCGGAGCCTGTGTAAGCCATATCGAATTCCTCGAGCTTGAAAAGAAGTGAGCTTACTATGACATTGTTCGCAGCCTCATCGAGGAGATAATCCACAGAATAATCCTCTATCTTCCAGCTGCCGCCCTCAAGTATCAGTTTACCGTCCAGTCTGCACGGGTATTCACACATATACGCAGGGACCGAAAATCCGATAGCTTTATCATAGATGCCGTACGCTCCTATATCGGAGTATACCGCCTCGATATCCTCGGCGCTGCTGCCTATGCTGTAACTCCTCGCACGCTCCTCAGCGGCATCATCCTTATTAAAATACAGACCGCCGTCTGACTCCATAAAAAGCGGATCCCCTGAGTTACCGTAAATCTCCATAGCATAACGGTAATCAAACATCTGCTCTGAAGAATATTTTCTGAAGTATCCCACAACATCGTCAACTGTTGAAAAACGCTCATCGGTAACGCGGTAATACGAATAATCGGGACTGATCTCATCGCTTGTCAGCCTGTCACTTTCGTCTACCTCGACTCCGCCGCCGTCGGTGATAAGCTCAAGCTCGTTCAAACCGTCGATCAGATCCTTCAGTATCACGTCAAGTTCATCCGTATCCTCCGATGTTATCTCATCGGCAGGTATAGTTATCTCTGACACAGGATCGTCAACGGCAGGCTTTTTGCCTCTGCTGAGGTAAACCGCCGTGCCTGCAAGACCTGCAACAAGAGCGGCACAGGCAGCTATGGAAACAAATCTGTGCCATTTCGGACGGCTGTAACGTTCAACTCCGCTGACCTGCTCCTCTGTATCGACGGCTTTTGTCCGCTCATTCAGCTTATCCCTGCTCATTCTGAGCATTCTGTCTTTTTCATCCCTTGTCAGCACCGGTACTTTCGCAAGGCGCTCTATGTTCTTATCGTCTGCATTTTCAAGTATCTCAAATTCTCTTTTCTCTTTCATAGCACGCATCTCCTTGCTTATAGTGTGATACCGACAGCTGACAGTGAGGTCTTCAGCTTATCGAGAGCTCTTGCCGCACGCATTCTGACCGCTGAGGCTTTCATGGACAGAAGCTCAGCTATCTCCCCCGATGTGCGGTCGTAGTAGTATTTCTGTAAAATTATGGTGGAATCGGGTTCACCGAGCTCATTTATCGTGCGGAGCAGCAGTGTTCTGGTCTCCTCCTTGTCGTGGTCGGCTTCGATATCCGAGTCTGAGCTGACAGCTGCAAGATAATCGTCAGACTCTCCCGAGAAGTGTCCCGACCTTGCAGTGAGACTGTGATAGGCATTGATGGCTCTGCGCTTTGCAACTGTTCCCACATAGCCCTTCATATCGCCGTTATAGCTGCTGTTCAGGTCATAGCCGAAAAAAATGTCAGCAAAGATATCGCTCACGCACTCCTCTATATCTTCACGGGAAGCAGTGCTCCTGAGCTTGTTGAAAACGATAGCGTAAACGTAATCGCAGTAGTTCTCAAACAAAGCGTTGTACGCTTTATCCGCAGATTGCCTGTGCAGCGCACAGTATTCATTTCCTGTCATGGCTTTCCTCCTGATGTGATCAAAGTGATCTGTTGGGATAAATACTTTCATAAACAACATTCAAGTCACAGTCGCCGTGTGTCACATTCTCCGAAAAATTTTTTCAGCTTACCCGTTCACAAAGCCGGCTGAAAACCGATGATATTGAGTATTTTTCGTTCATCATACTGTTCTGATCTATGGATAACGCTGTAAAAAATTACCGAGCCCACTGTTTAAGGCTCGGTAATCTGTTTTTTGCGGTTATTTAAGCAATATCCGTCTCGGGACCGCTCGTGGTGATGACATCTTCTGACTCGAACTCGATGATCTCCATCTCGGGAGCTGTATATTTTTCCATTGCTGTTCTCCTTTAGTATTATTAAACTTATGCGTTCTTGTACCGATAAGCGGCATATGCATAATTTGCCACAGCCTCTGCCATACGTCTGTTCTTGACGTCTGCATTGCTGTTAGAGAGCATACGGTAAGCCCATACAAGAGGACAGAACTGATAGGTCTTACCACCTGCCTTAATGGTCTGGTCTTTGCCAAGCTCAAGGGGTGAAAGGTCCTTTATCTCGAAATATGACGGATAATCCGCACCGCCCTTTGTACCTGCAACGGACGTGAGCTTTCCTGTCAGATCATTTGTACCTGCTGCCATGCCCTTTACATAGACACGGACCGCCATCTTGCTGTCGAGGATCAGTGTGAACTTAGCGTCCTCGTTATCATGCCTATAAAGGGGATTTGAGGTATAATACTGACTTGTATTCTGCACTGTATACAGATCGTCGATGTTCTTCTGGCTCTTGACTATCGCACCTGCAGTATCAAGGCTGCTGAGATCGTTTGAAGCGCCGTTGAAATAGTTCTCAGCCGCATAGCCGTAGGTAAGTGCGGAAGCGTACATATCCAGCTCTGCTGCGGAAGCGCCCTCGGCACTGCGTTTCTCAGATATCTCCTTCAGATAAGAGCGGATATCATACTTCACTGTATCTATGAGCACATCGCCCTTATAAAGCTCAGCAGTAATGAGCTCCTGCATATTGTTTGCAGTAAGGCTTGCGGCTGCGCAGTATACTGTCTCGCCGCCCACAGTCTTGGCAGTAAGGGGAAGCGTCTTTCCGTCCTCTGCACACTCGCCTGAGAGCTTGATGCTGTAATTGTCCTTATTCTCGGCTGTTGCAGCACCCACTACGAAGTTAAGTCCCAGATCATCGCTGAGGGAGAGAGATACACCGTTTATCTCCGCATCGGCTGTCTCTGTATCGATGAAGTTCACACCGTACATATTCGCGTACTCCGCTGCGTAGGATTCTGCCTCGCCTCTGATGACCACATTGCGGCAATTGGCAAATGCAGAGAAACTGATGGATATTACGCTTTCGGGAATATTTATTATTTTAAGACCCGTACAGTTCATGAACGCATACATACCTATGCTCTCTGTTCCGTCGGGAATAGTGAGCTTTGTCAAAGACGTACAGGCAGCAAATGCTCGTACCTCTATCTCCTTGACATTGTCGGGAATGTTTACATATTTCAATGCAGAACAGCCAACGAACATTGAGTTACTGATTTTGGTAAGGCTCTTGGGAAGCTTTACATATTCCAGCTTATCACAGGTGAAAAATGCACTTCCGCCAATGCTCTCAACGCTGTCCGGAATGGTCACTCTGGTAAGACGGCTGCATTCCCTGAAGGCATCAGGACCGATACTTTCAACTCCGTCATTTATAGTGATATCATTCAGCGAAGAACAATAGGTAAAAGCACTTGCACCGATGCTCTTTACGCTTCCCGGAACATAAACTCCGGTTAATGTGCGGCAGTTCGCGAATGCCATATCACCGATGCATACAACACTTTCGGGAATGGTGACGCTGCCTGTGCAGGCTGTTCCGTCAATAACTATATCATTTACGATAACAAGCGGATCTTCCGCCTTTTTTGCATTCAGCCATGCTGTATCACGGAAAGCACTTTCGCCTATAGTAGTAACGCTTGCGGGGATAGTAACATCAGCCAGCTGAGCACAGCTTGAAAAGGCGTTGCCGCCGATGGACTCCACGCCGTCCGGAATAGTGATCTCAGTTATTCCGCAGCTTCCGAAAGCAGTACTGCCTATTTTTTTAAGCCCTGACGGCAGAACCACATCTGCAAGTGCAGTACAGCCGTTGAATGCGCTGTCTCCGATCTCTGTGACAGTATCGGGCAGAGTCACCTTTGTGATGCTCTCAATCTGTGCGAAAGCCCACGGACCTATCACCGTTACAGTCTTGCCGTCCAGTGTTTCGGGGACCTCGATCTCGCTGCCTGAGCCTGTCCACTTTGTGATAGTAACGGTGGAGCCGTCCTCATTTACCGTAAAATTGTAATCATCTTCTATGCTGCCCTCGGCATGAGCAGTTAAAGCTGACGTTTCAAATGACTTTATTACTGCTGCCGCAGGAGAAGCTCCCGCAACTATAAGCAGTGCAAGAAGTCCTGATGCTGTCTTTTTCCAGAAGTTTTTCATCTTTTTCCCTCCATATACACTTTATTGTCCCCTCGGGACACAGTGAACCAATATATGTTATTTTATCATAAGAGCGAAGCGTTATGATAAAATTGCCCGATCTGCAGGGAGCAGATCTCTGATCTGCGTATCTGCAAGGGCATTAAAATAAAATATAATGAACGTTTTGCGTTCATTATATCATATTATCAACAAAAAGTCAACTATTTCAGCATAAAAGACAATAGAAAAAAGCCTTTCTCACTGCTGTGTGCTTTTCAATGGAACACAAAAGAAACAGCCTCTTAACAGCGAATTGAAAAAAGCCCGGCTGCAATGTTTCACATTCCGTGAAAGCACAGCGGCCGAGCCTGAAGCTTAATATGACATAAGCGGGGAGCCCCCGCAGGCTGTTTCGCGGCAATGCTTTACAAAAAAGCACTTTATCTCCGCGCATCTTACTATTTTAGCACTTAATGATATTATATCAGCAAGCATTATCTGCCTGATATCCCCAAACGGAGCTGTTATTCTTCGGCAGTAAGTGTATCTATCTGGTGAAGCAGATACATCTGTATACGAAGTGCATCATTTGAAGTAATGCCCTTTACCGCAGGATCAACGTCTCCGTTTACAGTGCCCTGTTCTGTTATATGCATACCTGCGCTGCCTTCAACACCGTATTTATCGGGATTTGCGATAGCCTGCATGATGAGTATGGCATCTGCCAGCTCTACCGTGCCGTCGCAGTTCGCATCACCTTTCTTTGTTGTTTTGCTGAGCTTTATCTCAAAGTCCTGATGTTCGCCGTATTTTGCAAAGGAAAGCGGCTCTTTTTTACCGTAGGTGTAGTTCTCGGGAAGGTCGGTCACTGTAAATCTGTAATCTGCATCGATAAATCTGAGATAGTCAAACTTCATTACTGATGTTTCGGCGGTATTCCAGCCGATCTGTCCCCTGCCATAGGGTATATCCATAACAACGTTTACGCCTTCAATGGGTTCTCCTGTTTCGTCATCAACGACGGTGATATCAGCTGAACAAGAATTTTTAAAACTTGGAACGTATTCTGCATAAAATTTTATTTCGTCCTCGCATACACCGTTCTTAACTGTGAATTTGAAGCCGTTTTTATAGTTTTCAACGTTCTGTTCAAAATACCCTTTAAGGCTCGGATCGCTGTTAACAAGTACAGCTTCGATTTCGGTACCGGGTCTTATTATTCTGTATGATGAGCTTGTAACTGTTTTTAGCAGATATTCTCCATTAGGCAGACAAATATGGTTATTTGTAAAAGGATATCTGTATCCCTGCATATCAACGACCATAATTCCGCCCCATCCTGAAGTGGTCGTAGACACATTTCTGTATTCACCTGTATCGTGAACTGTACGTTGTATCTTAATGCTCCTCATAGATGTGGGGAATATGAAATGAACGACCTTATCGCTGTCACCGCCCTTGGAAAAAGCAAGTTTCATATCGTCATATCTGTAATAATCATTTGATTCGCCTGAAATAGCAACATAGTAATCTGCACTCTCATCAAATTCGATATCATTGATGGTTTTTACCGGTTCTTCTTCGGCATTCCAGCTCATAAGTGTGGTTTTTGTGGATTTTACCTTTTTATACAGAGTCGCTGTTACACCCTGTGCAGGCTTGCCGTCATTGTCCATGACTCCCACGGTAACAGCACAGTGCGCGTCATCAACGGGCACAGGAGCTTCATCGGGAAGCACTACCTTTGGTACGTCGAGGTTGGTTTTGCGCTTTGCTTTTATGACAACGTCCTTATGCTCTCCAAGCCTTGAAAAAGAGAATGATACCGACGGTATATAATAGGTCTCGGAAGTATTGAGCGGAGTAACAGTATAATTCTTACCCAGACATAATAATTTATCAAGCGACATTGGATTGGTATCAGTGCTATCCCATTTTATATAGCCATCTTCAAACAGTCTTTCGTTTGTAAGTTCAAGTTTTATGCCGTCTACAGGTTCTCCTGTTTCACTGTCTACAACAGATATATCAGCAGTACATACTTCTTTTTCCTCAGGGATATTTTCAAGATAGAAATTCAGCAGAGTATCAGTCGTGCCGTTTTTCACATCAAACTCAAATCCCTTGGAAAAATCTCTGTTAAAGTAATCCGTATTTATTCTGTTTTCATACCAGCTTTTGGAATTAATGATAGCGGCAGCTGCTTCTGTATTATACTGAACAAATCTGAATGCTTTATCCGGGATAACATAGGCTGTATAATGACCGTCAGGGACCGTGATACCGCCAAGTCCGCAATATCTGACCCCGTTTTCATCAACGATATATTTCTCAATGATACCGTCTTCAAGCAAATCTGTCATAAACATCATGTTGTCACTGAAGAAAAAAGGTGTGGCAGATATTTCGACGTTGTTATACAAACCGGTTTTTTCGATCTCAGCGCGTTCCGCACTTCTGCCGCAAAGAACTATGTTGTCCGTATCGCCTTTTTTGTCAAACATGACCGTGATCTTTTTCGGCAGCCCATACCCCTCGGGCAGATCGGAAAAGACGATCTTATAGCTGAATTCTTCGCTGTATTCAAGACCACTCAGTTCCTTCACACCGTCTTGTGTCAGCTCCCACTGTTCAATGACAGTCTCCTCGTCACCTACCCTTACAAGCTGCGCTTTTATGTGCGCTCCCTCGGGGATAGGGTCAGCCAGTTCCGACATAGATACTATTGCCGAACAGGTCTCAGTGTCAGCATCAGAGACAGCTTCGATTTCCGCCGCAGCTGTAAACGTGGATATCCCGCCGTTATATACGGAACAGCTTCCTATAACAGCGATCGCGGATAATACTGCAAGAGCTTTTTTGAATAACATAAATAATCCTCCTATCATTTATAAGAATCATATGTCCTTATGTGTTTATTATATATCTCAAAAACAAGTTTGTCAATCATTTATCAAGCATGATTATATATATCCGTTTATATTGCTTCAGCAGTGTCATGTTTTCGTGTTTTGCCTCTATCGGCACAGCAACAGGCTGAATGAAAACGATTTTCATGTGCAGTCCACTTTAGCTATTATTATATATAATGCTATGCATTATTGGAAAATGCAGTCAGACCGAGGGGCTATATTGCTGCCGATTGACTTTTTTCTCCTGCCATGCTATAATGTGATGTCGGAGAAGCGAGAGCTTCTCATAGCACAAGGAGGAACAACAATATGAAAAAGAAAATGACTTTATTTGCTTTATGCTTTATGTGCGTCGGTCTCATGGCTTGCGGCACTCAAACTACAAATACCAGTGTAAAGCAAACCGAAACAAGCACTACAACTGCGGCTGAACAGACAAGCAAGCCCACAGAAGCCGCTCAGCAGGAAACTACCGAAGCTGCCACACAGGAACAAACTGAGGCTGTTCAGACCGAAATGCCCGAGGAGACCTCAGCTGAACAGAGCGAGAGCGTTTCCGAAGCCATTTCAGAGGATCAGGCATTGGATGCGATCAAGAATTATTGCTTCACCAATAACCCAGAATTAAAAAATATGGCTTCTTCGGACGAATATACTATTTACTGGAACGTTACATCAAATACTGCCAATGAAATAGTTGTTTTGCACAGATCATATACAGGTGCGGAAACACGCTATTATATCGACCCTGTTTCGGGAGAAACATATTCTACTGAGCTGGTTCCCGGAATAATAGACGAGGAACAGCGCACTGAAGAAAGCTTTAATGTAAAAGACTACATGGCGGAATAATATATTCAATGCTGTCAAGAAACTAAGTTTTGATAAAAAATGTCCTCAGAAACATTCTGAGGACTTTTTTCGTAGAAGTAAATCCGTGAAAGCACATCGAAAAGTCCCTCCCGTCTTGCAGAATTGTTCAGCGTACACTGCGTAAAGCGGTAATAGTATCCCTCACTGTGCTTTGTTTCGTAAAATCGAAGTCCCACGGATCTTCTTTATACCCGGGCTGCTTTTCGTGCCATTCAGCGCTCTTTGCATTCTTTTTCCGCCGCTCTGCCAAGCACTTCTTCTTTTGACCCCACAAGGCTCTGCTTCAGCTTTGCTGCCCTGACTACAGCCTTAGTCAGGCTGTACAGAGGATTTTTCAGTCCGTCGGGCGCCTTTACCACCTTGTCACGCTTATCAAATCTCACTCTCATTACCTCCGTTTTCCGCATATTTCTCCGGAACATTTGTCGTACCTTTAGTTAGTAATTACTAACTATATTATATCACATCCTGTCGGATTTGGCAAGGTATTTCCGTAAATAATGCCCGATCAAATAAAAAAATGCCCCCGAAGGGGCATAATATCACCAAACTCATGTTTTCAGGCTCTGTAAACTTCTTTTTACGTTAAGTGAAGCTGTCTTAAACACCTTTACTCCTGCGGTAACGCTGACGGTACTCCGACAGAGTCATTCCCTCATTTACCTTGAACTGCTTGGCAAAATGGGCGTAGGAAGCATATCCGCAGAGCTCGGCTATATGCGACATGGTAAGGTCTGTACTGCCGATGAGCTCCTTTGCCTTCTGAAGCCTGAAATCGATCAGCTCCTCAACAATGCTTTTTCCGAAATATTTTTTATACATCCTCTGGAGGTAGCTCCTGCTCACATGAGTGTGTACGCAAAGCTCCTGTACGCTCCAGTCGGCTTCGGGATGCTGCTGCATCTCCTCACGGAGCTGTCCGAGCTGTTGGTACAGCTGCGGATTTTCCACATCCTTTGCACTGACCTCTGTCTGAGCTCTGAGCACAGACCTCTCCTCAAGCCGATCCAGCGCAAGGCAGAGATAACCGATAAGCGTGCAATATTCAGGCCGATAGCAGCAGGCAAGTCTTCCGAAGGACAGTGCGGCAAATCCGAACTGCCGTTCATTCATGTGAAGCGGCGAAAGGAAATACGCAGATGGGTGATCGGGCGACTCCGTAAGGCAGGAGATAATGTCCCCCTGCTTCATGGGGCGCTCCGAAATACCGCTGCTCCTGCCTGCCCTGTCAGTCCACAGGACCTGACAGCAGTCCTTGTGCGCCGAAAGCTGGGATTGAGGGGACAGTGACTTCAGACAGCGGTCTGTGAGAAACACGCGGAAATCCGACCAGTGACAAACCAGATATATCCTGCTTGCCAGCATATACAGCAGGTCATACAGCGACTCTGAGTGTATGAGCTCGAACAGCACCTCACTGTGATAGAACCACTCTTTGTAACGTAATATGAGCCTCTTTTCCCTGCGGCTTTTCTCGGTAGTGCTCTGTACGGGCACGCAGCCGCAGCTCCGTCCTATCTGGATACGGCTGTGTCCTGACGATATCCTGCGGCAGTTTCTGCCCGTCATTATACTGTAAAGCCGCCTGAAAGCATCTGCTCCCAGCTGAAAGCAGCTTTTCGGGAAGCTTGTGATACTCACATCGCTTCTGGCATGATCCAGATAGCCGTCAAAGCCTGTGACGGCTATATCCTCGGGAACGCTTATGCCTGCCTTTTCAAGTGCCGCGATCAGTGTATCTGCCATTATATCGTTGGCGCATACCACTGCCTCAGGCATGGCGAGCTCACCGCTGATAATGCGCTGTGCGAACTGAACAGGAGCATTCCGCCAGAAATCTCCGTATGCATAATAACTCTCGTCATAAGGCAGCCCATGTCTCTGCATAACATGGAAATAGGTCTCAAGGCGCTCCTCCGCCTGAGGAGTCCCCTTTGTACCCGTAAGACAGTATATCTTTCTGCACCCGTGGACTTGTATCATGTGCTCAATAAGCAGCGCAAAGGCATCGGGATCGTGGGAAACAGTGTTCTCAAAGAAGGGATGCTCCCCCGCATCAAGGAGCATAACAGGCTTTCCCGTGCGTTTCAGAAGCGAATCGAGCCTTTTCTGTATGCCTTTGGTGAAGAAAGCATTCTGGTCATACAGAAACCCGTCAAGCTCGGAGCTATCTATAAGGCGGAATATTTCCGCTTCATGTTCAACATGGGGAGACACAGGCTCCTGAAAATTATTTCTTGTGGCAAGCACCATAACATTGCAGTCTGCAAGCTCGCTCTGTGCGATGATACCGCGGATGATCTCGGAGGTGTATTCACGGTAGCATTCCGCTGTGACAACCCCCACTGTAAGCCTTTTTTTCATAGATAATCACCCCTGCCTTAATTATATCGTATTGTGAACAAAAATGCAAGACTTTATGACATATCGATATCATGTTTTATGTGGGATTATCTTTGGATCCAAGACAATAGAATCTTGCTTCCCGGGGCATTATGGGTTATACTGTTTATAAGGGGACTTTTTCGCCGCAGAACGTTGTTTTTTTCGGGTCAGGAGCAGCCTTTGCAGCGCAGAGTCCGAAGGGGAAATGTTCACGCTCGTATGCGTAAAGAAAAATACTTATCCTATACGGAAAGGACAGAGAAAAATGAAAAAAAGAACGGCAGGATTACTTAGTCTGTTCATGATACCGACCATGCTTTACAACAGCACAGGCATCATGAACTCTCACCCCAAAGGCTTACTGAACGAGCTCAGGGCGGAAGCAGCGGATATCAGCGGCAGAGTGCTGTATGTTGCGGAAAACGGCAATGACTTCAGCGGAAACGGCTCCTCGGACGCGCCTTACAGGTCCATCAAAAAGGCAGCCGACGAGGCTACTGCAGGCACTACCGTCCTCATACGTCCCGGCACCTATATCGAGGAGGATATAAGACCCAAGGAATCGGGCAGAGAGGACGCCATGATCGTCTTCCGTCCCGAAAACAGCTCCGATATAGGCAAGGTCATCATCAAGCACAAGGACGTCTTTGACGGCTCCTCTGTTACGCCCCAGGTCAGGGCGCAGTGGCTTCAGGACACGGGCTGGAGCGAGAACGATGTAAAGCACTATGACAACGCAGGCATCGAATACTCCATAGCAGGCAGAAAGAACCAGCTTACCGACGTTTTCAACCTTTTCGGCCGTGACTACGTCAAGATCGAGGGCTTCGTCTTCGAGGACTACAAATACGCCCGCAGCACCATCAACATCATGGGCAGGGGGAACGTGGTGCTGAACAATCAGTTCAAGAACATCGGCTGTGTTTACAATGCTCCGTGGACATGGTCCAATCAGGGAGTTTGCCGCCCCGATGTTACCATTCCCGTGGCAGGTCCCGACAATGTCGTCCGCAACAACTACTTCCAGAGCGTCTACGGCGAGACGCTTTGCTACGATAATCACTCACAGAACTGCATTATATCCGAGAATACCTTCATCGGCGGCATAGGCAAGAACGCAGGCGCAGGCGGCGCTGAGTCCTCCACTTTAGGCGGCAGAGCCGACGGCAACAGAAACAATGCCTTCGCCTTCAACTACTCGGGCGGCTCGGTAAACGGCGGTACCATCTGGCTGGATATAAGTGTAAGAGACTTCACCGCTGTCAGAAATGTTTCGTACAATACCGCCTACTTCATGTTCAACGAGTCCGAATGTACGCGAAACTGGGCTTATGAGAACATCGTCTACAACAGACCTCTCGACGGAAACGGACGTATGCCCATGGATACGGAGCACTTCATGAACTTTCCTGCACAGCGCATAGAATCAGGACTGTTCTCCGCTTTCTGGGATACGGGCTCCACATGGGACGCAAGGTGGATAAACAACGTCACCTACAACCTGAAAAACGGCATTTCTCTTGACAGGTCGTGGAATAACGAGGTAAGAAACAACATCGCCTACGAGGACGAAAACAGTATGTACGGCAGCAATGATACCGTGGGACTTCTGGTAAAGGAGACCTCCGTAAACGGCTTCCATGCATGGCACGGCATAGACCTTAAAGGCGGCGGTTCAAATGTGTTCCGCAATAACCTCTGGTACTCCGCAAGGAAGCCCGCCTATGTGCGTTATATGGACCCGTCGCAGCCAAGTATCACCGTTGACGCCTTCAACGCGCAGATAGGTTCCAAGACCGAACTTGCCAAGGACCCCATGTTTGCCGACCCTGCCGCAGGTGACTTCAGCCTCAGGGAAGGCAGTCCCGCTATCGGCTCAGGCGACAACGGAGTGAACAGGGGCGCTTATGCGGTCTATCCCAAGATCGAAGTGGGCTATAACGACAGCCTCGGTCTTACGGAAGATGTGAACGCAGGCTTTGCAAAACTGAACACCTCCGTCAAGGCAGGAGATACCTTAGAGCTGGAAGTGAAGCTCAGCAAGCCCGCAGCAGACCCCCTGACCTTCAAGGTAACTCCCGTTGCAGGCGATGCTCAGCCCGACAAGGACTACAGCTTCATAGACGATCCCACCGTTTCATTCGACGCAGGCGATACAAGCAAAACAGTCCGTGTGAAGATAATTGAGGGCTACGATCTGGATCAGCTTCTGGTGTTCCGTCTTGAGCCTGTGGGAAGTACTCCCCTTGAGGCAGTGGGCGCAAGAGATATGCACCTTGTAAGGATAGACAGAGCCGAAAAACGAGTTCTGGTCATCAACAATGTGGGCGACTCCATGGGAACGTCCATCGTTGAGTATCATACTCCCGGCGAGCTTGTTACAATAGACGCAAAATCAAGAGCAGGCTACACATTCGACGGCTGGCAGCCCGGTATCGACGCTATGGAGGTAACTCCCGTAAGTGCGGACGGCACACGCGCCACATTCATCATGCCCGATTACAACCAGAGGATACAGGCAAAATGGAAGCTCAACGGCTCCCGCGTCAATGTGGCAGGCATCCGTCTGGATAAGGAGTCCCTTGCGCTGAATGCAGGCGACACCGCGAAGATACAAGCAGATGTTTTCCCTGATAACGCAACGGATAAGGTAGTGCTCTGGACTTCATCAAATCCTCTGGTGGCTTCCGTTGACAGCAAGGGCAATGTTACTGGACTGTCCGAGGGTACAGCTGAGATAATAGCAAGAACTCTCGAGGCAAGCGACAAGCAGTTCACGGCAAGGTGCAAGGTCAGCGTAACAGGCACAATCGCTCCCTCAGGAGACGCCATCGAAGCTGAGGACTACAATCATCAGTCAGGTATCGACATCGAGAATTGCAGCGAGGGCGGAAGCGATGTTGCATATATCGAAAGCGGCGACTACATCGGCTTTGACGGCATAAATTTCGGCAGAGGCGCAGAATCACTGAACTTCCGCGTTGCTTCAAACGGAAGCAGCGGCGCTATCGAAGTACGCCTCGGCTCTCCCGACGGAAAGCTTATAGGCACCATGGACGTCAGCGACACAGGCGACTGGCAGAAGTGGTCCACCCAGATATGCAGGATAGAAAAGACCACAGGCGTGAATGATGTGTACTTCGTATTCAAGGGCGGAGAAGGCTATCTGTTCAATCTGGATAAGTTCAGCGTCAATTATCCCTACGAAAATGACGACCTCGCAGGAGACTGCAATCTTGACGGAGAAGTCACTGTTGCCGACCTCGTAATGCTTCAGAAATGGCTGCTGCACAAGAGCACAGAGCTTACCTGCTGGCGCCATGCAGACCTTTGCAGGGACAATATGATAGATGTATTCGACATGGTGCTTCTCAGGCAGAAGCTTCTGGGTAAATGATCTATGATACTTCAAAAACGAAGCGGCTAAAAGATCAGTACTCAGAGAGATAAAAGCACAGTTGATGTATATTTGATATACAGACCGCATTTTCAGAATATAAAAAAATAACTGCTCGCAAGATGATATATTATCAGTCTTGCGAGCAGTTGCTTATATTCTGTAAAAGTATGTATTCAGGCAGAAAAGGCACTATGTTCTGCGGTATGCAGATAACAGAAAAGCCTGACAATTGCCCCTCTGACAGATCATTTCATTTGTCCGATCAAAACAGAGCTGTTTTTCAGGTACATCTGAGGCATTCTCATCAATTCCTCCGAAGGCTCATCTCCTCTTGCGGCTGCTTTCTGCCTTTCTATGACAGATACGCTTTTATTCTTTCTTCTTTCGGTTATTGTCGGGAGCCCTTCAAGGTGCAGTAATGTCATTTTATACGGCATAAGCCTTGCTTCCCTGTCCTTTCTGGCATCTTCCGCATTGTCCAGCCAACGGACATTAGGATTGGGAAGGAGCGTATCATAACAGCCTATCCCCTTGAAATAACTGTAATCGCCGGGACAGCGGTTCTTCACACTTGCTGCTATTTTTGAAAAACCGTGTCTGATACCTTCCTTTAAAAATCCGTTTTGCGGCATAATATCGGAATTATATGCGATAGTCATTTTGTCGCACATTTCCTGTATTTTATCATTATTTTCAATTTCCCATACATCACTGAGATAAGAGCAGTTGAGCCCGTCAAAAGCTTCGCACTGTATCTTGAACCCCGTAATATCTTCTCTCTCTGTTTTTTTGTCGGGGATAAAGAAATATGATTTTATCACTTCGTCCTCGATGCCCGAACGTCCTAAGCTTGCGTGTCTTTCAAGGAAGGTCTTGTAACAGTTTCCGAGGGTCGAATAGTGCAATTCGCCGAAGTAAACTATCATATCCGTATCCAGATACAGATCCTCAAAGGTTTTTTCCCAGTCATCGTTATAGATACATATTCTGTTGCTGAAGCAGCTCTGACATCCCGTACACTGATGTATAACCTTATCTCTCAGCGTTATTACATCGGTGTCAAAACCGCTGGCTTCAAATCTCTGCTTTGCCGCTTTTATAGCGGAGTCTATTTTGTCTATCCCTTTTTCGCAAGTATCCAGCAAAACCACTCTGCCGCGTGTTTTAGCCTGCGGCAGGCTCGAACTATTATAGTATCCGGCTGTTGCTCTTATATATCTGAACCAGCAAAACAGCTCCTCTCTGCCGACAGGAGAAAGTATCTCCGAGCTTTCCAGACTGAGGCTGTTGATATATCTCAGACCGTTTCTCTTTGCCCATGTCTCGAATCTGTTGTGCGCCAGTGTATCTCCGACCATTCCCGAAGTTGATATAAAGGTTATGGGCTTATCCTTTATCAGATCATAATGGTCGTCGGAAAGCACATCAAGCAGCTTCCCCATACTGCTGTGTACATCAAAATGGAACACCGCACCTGACATTATTATCAGATCGGCATTTTTTACTGCGTCTTCAATTTTTTCGGTAACTGTTCCGCTGAATGCAGGAACGATCCCGAACTCATCAGCGTTCAGCTTTTCCTGAAACCATTTCTGCAAAAGCAACACTGCCTGCAGTGTAATGGATTGTTCGTTTTTCGGCGAACAGTTAAGTACACATATCTTCATAAAACCTCTCACTTTCCTGACTGAATTGTTTCTGTGACTTTCCGGCAGGTCATAAAAAAGCTGCTGCTCTGTTATGATACGCCTCATCCGATCAGATCATTCCATAAAAAGTATACTGCACTAAGGCACAAAAAAACCGATGTTCAAATAATAATTCAAACATCGGCGTATCAGTTGTTGTGCCGGATATTCACAGGGATACTCCCGCTGATATTCATTTCAGCAGCAGTTTCCTTTGCAATGATCGTTTTTCCCTTATGTGAACATATGCATATACATTATTTATGTGTGGAATGATTTAGCTTGATACAGATGTTTCCGAGTATGTTATTGATTTGTAAAGCGGAGTCTTTCTTTCTTGTGATCTCATATCATTTTGTACTTTGCTGATCCTATGAGCACCGGTTCAGATACTTCTGTTATATGGCGCTTACCCGATCAACACACAGTAATTAATTTTACTACGTTTTATTTCGGTTGTCAAGGTGAATTCCCATATAATTGCAGTAACATCTCATATATATTATATAATAATATCTCACCGCTGACGTTGTGTTTTATACTTATGAATTCGCGCTGCTTGCGGCTGCTGATGCAGCGATGGCGGCACACATTGCAGCTTCCTGTGCGGCGATCATTGCCAGTGCAGAAGCGGAAACTGCCGCCTGAGCATTATCGCTTTCTCCGTAAAGATCGGCGGTGAGCATAGCTGCGTGCATGAGTCTTGTTTTCTTGTCGAGACTTAATGCTCCGTAGCCCTTCTGACCGCTGAGCAGGCTGTCAATGGCGATCATGCTGTCAACAAGCTCTTTTTCATCTGCATCTATTATCGATACCGCAGCAAGCGTTGACAGCTCGAAGTGCTTGCCGAACTTGCGTCCTGCTTTCTTTAAAGCATCGAACATTCTGATCATTCTGTCTACCTTTTCATCGGGAGCTCCGTTAGTCACGGAAAGTATGTGTGAAACTGTCTGAACAGAGTCCTTGTCAGAGAACTTTTCCCTGAGGAGCTCATAGCACTTCTCAGCGTCATCAATAAGCTCGCTGTCGCTCTTTTCCGAAAACGCCATAAAACCTGCCATTATGCTGTCCTCTTTTGACGTAAGTATAGGGTGCTCCTTCTTCATCTTATCATATACAGCGCGTCCTCTTGCTGCAATATGTCCTGCCTCTTCGATCGTGGTCTTTTCAGCAAGGAGAGTTGCGAGGAGAGCAAGGTATTCCGATCTTCTGAAGTGCTCCTTGAGAATGCCGTACATTGCCATTACCTTCTCAAACTGAGCATCAGGATCGTCAGCTATGCAGAGCTTTGCTGCAAAAGGAACCATTACATTTCCTTTCAGATAAGAACCGAAGCCTGCATTTTTCTTGATGATCTTTTTGCATTCGCGAAGCTTATCAGCGTCCGCTTTAACTCCTGCGGCACAGAATACATTTGCAGCCACAGGGTAAATATATGAGCTTTCAAGCTTTATTGCCTTTTTGATAATGTCTCTGTTCTCTATGAAGTCCTGTGTGAGCTGGTTTATCATTTCTTTCATGGTTATTACTCCTTTTAATTTATTAGCTTTCCGCTTCTGTAACCATAGTATACCACACATTTATCAGCCTGTCCCCTTTTTAATATTACGGAACATTACAATTATGAAATATGCCGTTTTCTGTCTTCCGCAATACACAACCCATGCAGCATAAGCGGGCGCGCTGCCTGTAACAGTAATTTCAGAGATAAAAGAAGCACCTGTCTATTTGGACAAGTGCTTTATGTGTTAAGCTGATCATGTTTATTACAGTTTCAATCCGCAGATCTCGTTATCTTCAGCATATGATATTCAGAACAGATCCAGCATACTGTCGAGATATATCTCTTCACGAACAGTAAGCCGGTATTCCGGCTTTGTAAGATAATAAAGCAGAAATTCCAGATTGACAGCACTTCCGAGTCCTCTGCCTTCTATTTTGAAATTAGAAAAGCCGAGGGGCAGATAAGTGCTGATGATGTCATCTGTACTGATAAATGCCGGATTTTTCATCGCCTTTGAAAAACGGTATCCCTCTCCCGCATCGGGTGCAGTACAGATGTGCTCGGGACAGTTTTCTCCGAGATTTTTCCTACTTACATTTTCATAGCAGGCTTTTCTGTCTTTGCAGTAAAACGAGCAGCATTCATTGCACAGAAATTCAACTTTATCTTTCTGAACCTGCGAGAGTGTATCAAGTTTATCAAACAGCTTATTCAGCCTGAAATCAGGAACAACATATTTAAAGTCACTCCGCTTCGTTTCCTTTAAAAACTGGTCGAAATCAGTCTGAATCTTTGTAGTCGAGGAAACGAAATAAAGGTCGGGATAACTATTCTTAATATATTCAAGCAAAAGATCGGAGTGGATCACCACACCGTTCTGTACACCTTTGCTTCCTGCGAAAAGCGCACACAGGGCATTGCATTTTCTGTCGGAGAGATGTTCAGGTTTTATAAGCGAATTGCTGAAAGTGAGCCTTGAAGAAATACCGTATCCACTCATAAGCGCCAGAACATCTTCAGCTTCACATTCGCCGAATCCCACGCGTCCGCCGCCCCAGATACAGTCGGCAGGAGCACCATAGACAGAGGCTATTTCGCACCAGTCGTAGAAATATTCCCGATGCTCACGGTACAGCGGCAGAAACACACTGTACAGATCATAGAACTCAAACAGCCCCGGAAGATGAAAATAAGCTTTTTTCTTTGCAATGTTTTCCATATGTGATCATACCATTTCCTTTTATTTTATGTCATCAAACCGCATATACCCACCGCACTTCAAGACACTTTAAACAGTTTTTTGATTGCCTTTATACAAATCTGAATTTACATTCGTAATCAATCTAATCTCCATTCATCATAATGCTCACTTACCCTTGATGAATGGAGATGAGACTTGAAAAGATAAAACCATCCGGGCTGAAACGGCTGCGATCTTAACAAATCAAAATCAATTATATCCATGAACATATTATCATCATTACTCCATTCATAATTAAAATAAGCATCAGGATATTTTTTCAAATACTCTGCAACAATTATAAGTATCATATCAGAATTCATGCTTTCGATTCCATGTCTCTCATCATCCCAGACAAAATCAAAAAATACTTCACGGTAATAATCATTTCCATTGATTGTAAAAATAGGATGATCTCCCTGATCCACCCATACTCTAACACCTTTGCCATCACAGCCTTTAGGTTTCATATAAATTGCATTGTCTTTTTCTACATCAGTATCATATCCAAGAGAACTAATAATTTCAAGAAATTCTTCTACGCGTTCATATTCAGTCAATTCCGTCCTGTGATTTCTGAGTATTTGAGCTGTTGATACCATTTATCATTATCCCTTCTGTATTAATAAACATTATAAACCGTTCGTAATCTGTGCTGTCATCTTAATATTCCAATTATAACACACCTAAAATGCATTTACAATATCTATTAGAAGTAAAAAGCAAACAACAGTAAAATCATAAAAGAAATAATGCCCCCCCTCTGTGCGCTGTCCTTAACGTAACTTTATAAAAACACAAGTAAACCGAGTGGTTATGAGCCACTCGGTTTCTCTTTTAGCAGGCTTCCTTAGCATTTTCTGCGGATTCACATATGCACTCATCTCTAATTTTCAGAAATATCGAGTACGGTTAAGTATTCCTTTCGTTTTTTCATATAAATTGGTTAAATGCTTCCTTCGCCCACTTAGCAAGCTCCGTTATGTCATTTCACTCCCTCCGTGTGGAGGGAGACATGTGAACATTGTCGGAAATCGGACGGTGCGTATAGGTATTTCAATCCACTCCCTCCGTGTGGAGGGAGACAATGTACCACGCCATGCCGATACAGCAGGCAATGGATTTCAATCCACTCCCTCCGTGCGGAGGGAGACCGTCAGACTACTCCATATTCCGGCTTTCTGTGAGGATTTCAATCCACTCCCTCCGTGCGGAGGGAGACCGAAATGCTTGAGCTATATCCTGCACACTTAGTGGATTTCAATCCACTCCCTCCGTGCGGAGGGAGACTATGTTCCGGCAGGAAGTGCCTGCTCAAGATAAAGATTTCAATCCACTCCCTCCGTGCGGAGGGAGACAGTTGACTGCACGCTGTTGAGACTGCTGCCGCCCTATTTCAATCCACTCCCTCCGTGCGGAGGGAGACATTGATAACGCTACGCGTTTTCAACACTTTAGTCATTATTTCAATCCACTCCCTCCGTGCGGAGGGAGACCATACCTCATGAGCAATCTATCACTTGACAAACTCGATTTCAATCCACTCCCTCCGTGCGGAGGGAGACATCACGGCGCACATAAGCACAGCAAGCCCCAGTGATATTTCAATCCACTCCCTCCGTGCGGAGGGAGACTACTGCACGTCTGCGAGGATAGCATCAAGAAGATAATTTCAATCCACTCCCTCCGTGCGGAGGGAGACCAGTCCGTCACCTTGCTGTCGCGCTCGTCATCGAGATTTCAATCCACTCCCTCCGTGCGGAGGGAGACCAAGTGTTACTGCTTCGGTAAGCTTAGCCTGGGGATTTCAATCCACTCCCTCCGTGCGGAGGGAGACGACTAAAACAGAGGAGACTGAGGTGACCAAAACAGAGATTTCAATCCACTCCCTCCGTGCGGAGGGAGACTGCATCAATAGGGTTATTAGTCAAAAAGTTGTTGAATTTCAATCCACTCCCTCCGTGCGGAGGGAGACCCTGCTGACAGTGCAGTTATTCTCACCGATGTACGATTTCAATCCACTCCCTCCGTGCGGAGGGAGACGCCAACGGCTGGAACAAGACAACCAAGGATATGACCATTTCAATCCACTCCCTCCGTGCGGAGGGAGACGATATTGCCACAGCTCAGCGAGTATTCAGGCTTAATATTTCAATCCACTCCCTCCGTGCGGAGGGAGACAACGCAGAACACTCTGTATCGGCTCAGAGAGTTCAATTTCAATCCACTCCCTCCGTGCGGAGGGAGACCTGCTGTTGGAACGTGGTTCAAAGACAAATTTAAAATTTCAATCCACTCCCTCCGTGCGGAGGGAGACCTGGCTTTGATGATCTCTTTTACGTCAAAGCTGAAATTTCAATCCACTCCCTCCGTGCGGAGGGAGACGTTTAAATCTCGAGTTAACCGTGTCTTTCACTTCTTATTTCAATCCACTCCCTCCGTGCGGAGGGAGACTCCGCGCCCGTGATAGCAGCTAATCGTGGATTTTTATTTCAATCCACTCCCTCCGTGCGGAGGGAGACGGTGTGATAGTAGGCTTCCGGAATAATGCTTCTGAATTTCAATCCACTCCCTCCGTGCGGAGGGAGACTGGTATGGCTATTCGTTACACTCTTGGAGTCCTTGATTTCAATCCACTCCCTCCGTGCGGAGGGAGACGAGCTGTCAAGTGTTCTAAGTAATAATCCTGCGAATTTCAATCCACTCCCTCCGTGCGGAGGGAGACCTGATAAATCATTAATATTAATACCATAAATTGTTATTTCAATCCACTCCCTCCGTGCGGAGGGAGACGACAGCAGACCTTCGTTGAATGAGGAAGAACGAAATTTCAATCCACTCCCTCCGTGCGGAGGGAGACATTGGTACTTATTAAAGCCTGATAACGATACGCATTTCAATCCACTCCCTCCGTGCGGAGGGAGACTACCAAAGATTGTAAACAGTTTACGAAGTGCAGAATTTCAATCCACTCCCTCCGTGCGGAGGGAGACTTGGTAAAGTTAACGGGTATGCCTGTTTACAAACGGATTTCAATCCACTCCCTCCGTGCGGAGGGAGACAACAACGGGCAAGATAGCACAGCAGACAACGGACATTTCAATCCACTCCCTCCGTGCGGAGGGAGACTAAGGTGGTTGCAATATCCTATATAACTTTCAACATTTCAATCCACTCCCTCCGTGCGGAGGGAGACTGTGGTAATAGGTATCATATGTGCGGCGGCTCTCATATTTCAATCCACTCCCTCCGTGCGGAGGGAGACTAACGGTGCAACAGATACGGCTATTGTAGAGAGTATTTCAATCCACTCCCTCCGTGCGGAGGGAGACATGGAAAATCAAGGGTAGAAAGGAGGAATTTGTAATATTTCAATCCACTCCCTCCGTGCGGAGGGAGACGCCGCCCGAAAACTATCACCTATAACAGGCATGATATTTCAATCCACTCCCTCCGTGCGGAGGGAGACATCCGCGCCCGTGATAGCAGCTAATCGTGGATTTCTATTTCAATCCACTCCCTCCGTGCGGAGGGAGACATTTCTGAAGCCAAAGAAAAGTTTATTGACAAGTATTTCAATCCACTCCCTCCGTGCGGAGGGAGACGGAATTTCAAAATATTCACACCACCTTACAGAAATTATTTCAATCCACTCCCTCCGTGCGGAGGGAGACCGCCGATATATCGTTGTTTGCGCGGGTAGGGTCTTATTTCAATCCACTCCCTCCGTGCGGAGGGAGACACACTTTTATCGGCTTAAAAAGATGCATAAATGATATTTCAATCCACTCCCTCCGTGCGGAGGGAGACACCACCTAAAAATTCGTCCATAGCTTCCCACGAAAATTTCAATCCACTCCCTCCGTGCGGAGGGAGACAACATCATCTGTCTATGTTACCCCCGACGTCATTATTTCAATCCACTCCCTCCGTGCGGAGGGAGACATTAAAGCCTGATAACGATACGCGTACAGATGATATTTCAATCCACTCCCTCCGTGCGGAGGGAGACGCGCGGAAAAGCCGCAAGAGTTTACACAGACAGACGATTTCAATCCACTCCCTCCGTGCGGAGGGAGACGTTGAAAATAATGGTGAAAGTGAGGGCGAAGGAAATATTTCAATCCACTCCCTCCGTGCGGAGGGAGACGATATGAGAGTATATTTACTGAGATTGACGTTTCTATTTCAATCCACTCCCTCCGTGCGGAGGGAGACTCGGGAAAATCGTTCTTGACGGCGTTCCCTGCACGATTTCAATCCACTCCCTCCGTGCGGAGGGAGACTTATATTGTTGCATAACAGCGGGGTATGAACTTGTATTTCAATCCACTCCCTCCGTGCGGAGGGAGACGTCATATCGGTGTATGTGGAGCGTACAGTAGTTATTTCAATCCACTCCCTCCGTGCGGAGGGAGACGTACGCTCCACATACACCGATATGACCGAAAAGGCATTTCAATCCACTCCCTCCGTGCGGAGGGAGACACGCGTACAGATGATGAATATCTAAGGTATATTTGATTTCAATCCACTCCCTCCGTGCGGAGGGAGACAGCAAAATTGTACAATAGCTGAATAAAACGAATTAATCCAAAGTACAATTCTGACAAAATCGGTTTGTTTATATATCCTCACAAACCGAAAAAAGAGCCGTTTGAGCATAATAATAAGTATTATAAAGGTGCGAATGAACCGATAAATTCATGTTCACTCAGGGTTCGCACTAAAAAATCAGTTCACCCTCAACATCTATGGCAGTTTTCGCGCCGAAATGTTCAACATTTGATTTCGTACGATTACCGAGATTATAAATTCTCAGACTATCTTTTTTCTCATCTATTTCATCGGTCAGAGCCTTCTTCAACAGCTTCAGCTGAGCGGGATCGACTACACATTCAAATACAGAATTCTGCACTCTCACACCGTAATTCGTACATTGCTTCGCAACTCTCCTGAGCCGTTTACGCCCATCCCTATCCTGTGTATTTACATCATATGTTACAAGTATTAGCATAGTATCACTTCCACATAAATGGCGGATAACAGTCCAGATCGCCTCTGATATATCGTGCCAGAAGCATAGCCTGCACATAAGGAAGCATTCCCCATTCCACCTTTTCTTCAATGAACGGATGCTTCAATTCTTCGGATTTCCGCTTCTGCCATGCACTGAAAAAGTTTTTGCGTCCATCCTCTGTTAGCAGAACTGCACCATCTTCACGCTTTACAAAGTCATCGCTGCTTACAAGCCGCTTATTGATCAACGTCAGCACAAATCGGTCACACAGCACCGAACGTATCTCTTCCACCATATCAAGTGCAAGTGAACGTCTTCCGGGACGATCGGTATGCATAAATCCCACATACGGATCAAGTCCCACGCTTTCCAGTGCACTTGTACACATTCCTGTCGCCATTGAATACGCAAATGAAAGCAGAGCATTTACATTATCAAGAGGAGGGCGCTTGTTTCTTGTATCGAATCTGAAATCATCCTTCTGCTGTAATATCATATCATTGAACAAAGAAAAATAGACTGATGCCGCTTCTCCTTCAATACCGCGCAGACTATCCATATCGCTGCAATTTCTCACCTGTTTTATGGAATTATTCAGAAACTCGGACTTTTTGCCGAACAATTCGGTATCTATTCTTGCACCGTGATCGCGTATCATTCTTTCAAGTACCCACCGGCTGTTGAACAGCTTTGCAGATATAATGTTTCGTGCAATATCAAGCGAGCCTTTTTCATTATCTGCAATTCTGTACTGCTGGCGGCGAAGAAGAACATTTCCTTTCACTTCACCCTCAACCCGTGCAATAAAGTGTCCGTTCCTGCTCATAAATACAAGTTCTATACCATTTTTGGCACATTTCCCCATAAGAGCAGGACTTGCGCCTGCATGGCCGAATGTCATGATACGCTCGATATTATGAAGCGGAACTCCGCCGATCTCAGTCCCATCCTGACTTATTACGAGATTTTCGCCGTCAAGAGAAAGATATCTGTCAGGACTATTCACATAAACAGTATTCAGGAGTTTTTTCATTTATCTTCCTCCGTATCCAGCATTTGCTCAACATAGTCCGATGCTTTTTTATTACCGCATATAACCGGAAGACAGATATTTTTCAGCGAACAGGCATTACAGCATTTTCTCCGCTTCACTTTCGGAGTATACTGCTTTTTATAAAGTTCGTGCATTTCTTGGATGATCTCTTCTGCCCGTTTACGAAGCTCAGCATCAAACACGACCTTTACTCTGCGGCGTATCTCACCGTAATAGAGATAGCCGAACGGGATATCACAGCAAAGCATATCTTCAAGACAAAGCGCCTGTGCCATTAGCTGGACTGCATCGCAGTCATCCTCTTTTGGCTCTCCCCTTTTGTATTCAACAGGAGTGACAGTATATTTCCCCTCAAGTCCGTATAACTCAATGCCGTTATCAGACTTACGCAGTTCAACTGCGTCACATTCGCCCGAAATACCGAGCCTTGCAGACGAAACAGCCATTGCACGGGTTATGACCAGCTCTCCGCGCTTTTCATGAAGCTCCGGATCATGTACTCGTTCATGCATTATATTTCCGTCAACTGTCCGTGAATTTTCCTCCCATTGCTGTTCAATATGTATCAGTGCCCACTGTCTGCGGCAAAAGGCAAAGTGCTGAACGCCTGAAAGCATGAGATATTCATCTTCGCTGTACATTATATCAGATCTTCATATTTCTCGCAGGCAAGTCCGTCAAGCTCATTAAGCTCAACATCGTAATCATCAAACGAAGTCGGACGGCTGACACCGTCTTTCAGCTTCACAACAAGCTGTCTGTGGACTTTAGCTGATGAATATTTAGGAGTTTTCCCCTCATGTTTCCACCAGTAAAGACGGCAAACCTCCATGCTGCCGTCAGGACGGGCGGAAGAAGTGTCATTCTCAAAAAGGGTGAGGAGAGCCTGTTTTATCTTCTCTGCATCCTCATCGGTAAAACCTGTTTTTTCCGCAAGCTGACAGTTGATACTTCCGTTTATAACGTAGAGTCCGAACTCGACACGGTGTTTCATTCCCATTGTATCAGAAGCCTTGCCTTCCTTTCCTCCTTCACTGTTGACACTTTTTGTTATCTGCATACTCACAATATCAACAGGAGACACACTTACAGCCTGCTGTATTGAAACAGGACCTCTTACACCTACGGATACAGCGTCACCCTTGAACGCGAATACCTGACCGAAACTGCGGACATCTATCCATTCAGCACAGGCGGTTTTAGCATATTCATCTCTGTCAGTATTTTTACCCTTGCTTATAGCCTTGATAGCTTCATTTCCGTCCGCCCTTGCACGAAGGCTGTCGAATCCGTCATCGCACCTGTCATCTGACTGTACAAATATCTTCTCTCCCATGTCCTGCAAACGATTGCGTATCTTTCTCTTGATGCATACATCAGAGATCTCGCCAAGGCCGTCATAATTCTCACGGGGACGGTTGCCGTTGAGCGGGTCACCGTTAGGATTTGCATTCTTTGCTGTGACAAGCAGTGAAAAGTCTATCTTATTCTGTAAAACTCCCATTTATTTTTCCTCCTTATTAACATTGCCGTTGTACATATATTCTGTAAAATGATGGTAACCAAGAAGGTACAACGGTTCAAGACGACTGTTATTCATGAATATCTTTTCATCCATCTTTGAAACGATCTCATTTATCCATTTACTGTACTTTACCTGTGATTTGCCAAGTTTATCCATATACGGACGGAGTCTTTCCTCAATAACGCCCCATGTCATATACGGCCGCTGAGAGAAAGCATTCCAGTATCTTCTTGCGTTCGTCACCCTGACATTTCTTTCCTGTTCGTCATAGGCTTCACTTTCAGCTTTGTCAGCAATAGCAAGCAGACAGCCGTAAAGATAGCTTCTGTCGGTAATACTCGGATCGTAAGCCATTGAAACATCTCCTTTTCGGTCAATTATGTTTTTTCGTATCATACCGCAGGCCGTTTCCAGTACACTGCGATGATTGTAATTGTTATCATATGCCAGCGGATTCGATGCTTTCAGATATATCGCATAAACGATATCCGACGGCAGTTTTGCTCCGTTTGTGATACAATTCAGAAGTCTGAGAATATTATCGCGCATCAGCTTTTTGTCGCAGTCAACAAACGCTCCCTGCTCCGTGCCAAAAGCATATCTGATAATATCATAGACACTGAATGAATTTATCATCTTTTTCTTTGATTTCCCATAGAATCTCAGCCATGCAGTCTCAGAATGCCATTTCTCGATATTGGCAAGATACCGAGAGCTTTCCAGCTCCGAATACATAGAGATATTGATACGGCCTGTTGTTGCAGCATCAAGTCCCATTATCATTACCTTGGTATTAGGTTCAAGTTTCTCTCTGACACCGAAGATACGTTTATTCAGCATATCCATATACATAGGCATAGTTGATGGAATAACTTCTTGTTTTTCATCAGGCAGATCATCAAAAAACGAATCATCGAAGAAACTTTCAGAACTATCAGGAATATCCTGCATTGCACTCGCCCATACGATCACAGTCAAAGAGTCGATATTTCTGCCCTGTTTTTCCCTTAACCAGCGCAATGCATTATGTATCTTCTGAGAATACTCATACCCCACCGATACAGCCTGCTCTTTATCCGCAAATCTTCCTCTGTAGGTGAATCCGCTTTCATCGTTTGTGGACATTATCTTTGCTTTATCGCCGCTATTGCGTATCTTTGACGGATGCTTGTATGTTGACGGAACATACTCCCCGGAGGCATAGCAAAGCTGTTTTTCTCCCATAAGGCTGCTGTTGAACGATATGAAGCTATCCTGCAATGATCTGTCTTTCCACGTCTCAACAACAGAATCATTCGTAAAAATTATTATTCGTACAAAACTGTCCTCTTGTGCAATACCGGATATTTTTTCCTTTTCCTTGAATTTTCCCGAGACTTCATCCGTTTTTATAACATCAGCCCTGACTAAGTCGGAGATAAGGCATTTTTTATCAAGATACATATAAAGAGCCCTGACAAACGGATGGCTGTATTCTCCTGCCATCCATTTTCTGAGCTGATTCATGTAGTTGATAAAATGTCCCGAATTATCAGCTTTTTTTCCGTCTGCATAGGTACTGTAATCCCCTGCGATATATATCAGCTTATCAGCAAAAGGCATTGCACAGATACCGCTGCTTCTTGTGGCAGAATCCTCGGTAGCAGGTATAACTGTGACGGCATCAGACTTTTCAACAGCTTTTGCGCCTTTAAAGTTACCTTCAAGATCGATCATCAGCTCTATTTGTGCATTTGCAGTTGAATGTGCCACAGGAAGCATAACAGGCTCATTTTCACCGAACTCACGGTCACAGTTATATTCGTATATCTTGTATAATTCGTCAGTCCAGCTCACCTATACCACCTCCGACAAATTCATCAAGTCCGATAAAGTTATCAAGCTCCTTACCAAAAGGCTTTATGGGCATTTTCCTGATATGACGTTTCAGCGTGCATTCTTCCGGACGTATGAAATCTATAACTCCGTTATTCATTTCAGGCTGCCATAAACGCACAGTCAGCATATCCCTGTCATCTTCATTGACTGCTTCATCAGCATATGTTATGCCGTGATACATAAGTCCGTACGGTATCTTTCCGCAGTTGTCATAAGCTCCTGTACTTTCACCGAATTCACATGGTTCAACATAGCCTTGGCACTCCCTTGTACCAAGGAATACATCTCTCCGTCCGCCGCGTTCGATCATACGCTTGGCAATATTATGATGCTTATTCTCATTCCTGTCCTGTGCAAGTTCGGGACGATTGAGATTCCATTCAAAATGCGCCCTGACCTGATAGTACACATCTTCAAGATAGGTGTAATATGCAAGGTCATTTCCTCCGCCGTATTTTATCGGACGTATGCCTTTTCTGGCTGTGCGTATAGGATTCATTATCCTCACGCTGTCTACACACCAAACTATTGTCGGTTTCCAGTAAATGCTGTGAAGAATGCCTTTCAGCGCCTCGTATGTGGGTATCGGATAGCTTGACTTCTCACCTCCGGCTCTTGTAAGGATATCCGAGAACAGCGCATAACGTCCGCGGACAGCAAATTCCACTGTATTTCTGTAGATTTCTTTTGGCATTTTCCGACCTCCTTTTTAGATTATGGTATATTCTTTGATCTGCATAAAGTATTTTTACACTATTTTACAATTATCCGTTTAATACATGATAAACTAATAGTGTCCTTAACAGTCGTGGATCGAGATAATTCTGATTATATTATTTCTCTGACTCAGCCGCACGGATCACCCCGTTCGGCTTTTTCAGAATACCAATAATTCCTTTTCTGCTCCTTCAATATCAATTCCGACTTCACTATTATAATGAGATCTGTCCAGAATTGCTGCACCGCAGGAAATATCACAGAGCGAATTATTTTCATACAGTTTTCGTTCAGTCCCGATATAAATGCTTACAGTATATTTCTGGGCTTTTCTCAGGAGAAGCGATATATTTTCATGTTTGTTTTCGAGTCTGCTGATGATCTCCTCAGCCTCCTTATTATATGGAACTATCACATCCCGTGTATTCTCATCGATCACCTTAAACAGCTTCCCTGCTGTTTTAAATGCCTGTGATTCAAATTGACTGCACGTTTTGGGATCCGGCAGCATTTCATATCTTTTTGTATTCAAAGAAAGATAATTCACAAGAGTTTCATTTTCACGAACAGAATATGAAAGAGCTTCCTTTTCATTACTATATAATTCCTTGAAATAATCCGAAACCACATCAGGAGATGAAATATCTTCATATTTATTTATTATACGCTGTGTTATGTACTGTGCTGTGGATATTTCTTTTAGATTTCCAAGTTTTTCTTCTTTCAGCTTTATAAGATAAACAGGGCATATATCATTATTTTCGCCGTGTCTGTTGCATCTTCCTGCCGCCTGCACAGCACTGTCAAGTCCTGCAAGTGAACGTACAACACATCTGAACGATATATCCACCCCCGCTTCAATAAGCTGAGTAGTTACACATATTACGGGCTTTTTTTCATTCAATAATATACGGATAGCCTCTATTTTGTCACGGCGGTGCTGAGGACACATATTCGTGCTGAGATGCACTACCTCAGCATCATTTTTGCATTTTTCCTTTAAAAGCTCATATATTTTCAGTGCTGATGATTTGGTATTTACTATAACAAGAAGATCACCTGCCAATGTAAATTTATCAATGCAGAAATCTACCGCTTCTTCATAGGAATAGCCATATTCATCTGTTTTCGGGATAATTTCAGTACGTCTGAATATCTCGAAATCTGCATTAAAATTACCTGTCATGCTTTCTTTTTCATCCAAAAGCATTGGAAATCTGACATCATCCGTCACAGGCTGAGTTGCAGTACAAAGCACAATTGCGGCACCACAAATATTTGAGAGAAAATTCACGGCAAGGTCAAACATATTCACACATTTCAGCGGCATCGACTGCACTTCATCAATAATTATCACCGACTTTGCAAGTCTGTGAAAACGTCGGACTGAAGCTGACTTTCCCAAAAACAACGAATTAAGGAACTGGACCATTGTCGTTGCGATAACAGGCTTGTCCCAACGCTCGGTATGCAGTTCATACGCAGACAATTCTTCGGAATTATCAGACTTTTCCGAAAGAGCATTTGAATGATGCTCAATGAAATTATCCTCACCAGCAATACCCTTTATTTCTGCACTGTTCTGTTCCAGTATCGACATAAAAGGGGCAGTATAAATGATCTTTTCCATGCCATGTTCAAGGCAATATTCAATGGCAAAACGCAGTGACGAAAGGGTTTTTCCACCGCCTGTGGGAACGATCAATCTGCATATCTTCACATCGTTCTTTGCGAAATCAGCACATCTTTTCGATATGCTTTTTCTCTGATCTGATATGATATCCGTTCTGTCCGAAAAACTGTCAAGCTTCTTTTCCATATTATTCTTCATGAAAAGCCATAGCTCATGAAATGCAAAATATTCGGGATATTCCTCATCATCCATAAATGCCGCCGTATCAGTTCTGTCAGCATCTATAAGTGCAGATTCTATAAGACGTTCAAACAAACCGAGATAAAAAGCACAGTCAGTTTTGTTTTTTGAGATATTCTTTATTTTCTGACATATTATTCTGTATTCATCATCAGCTTTTTCCAGAAGTTCATCAAACTCATCAGTGCTGATAATCAGTGAAGTGTTTTCTTTTATCTGCTCATAGTTCTTATCATTCGCAATTCGGATATGAAAATAATCTCTGCAATTATCGTCTACCCAGTCATGCAGCCCATGATGAGAAATGATAACTCTCGCTATAAGCCGTGCAACACCTGCATGAGCTTTATCAGAATTCTCAGTTATGAATTTTGCACCTGCATAACTGTGGTCGATCTCTCCACGGCTGAATCCTGATATTCCCCTGATATAATTATCGAAATCAGAACACAGCTTGCCGATATCATGAAGCAAGCCCGAAAGTCTTCCGATATTTTCAGCGCCGAATAGTTTACAGTATCCTCCGCACAGTTCAGCTGTATTTCTGCAGTGTTCCTGTACCGACTGTTCACGTTTCATATCTGTTGAAATATGCGCTGTAAACATTTATCCACCTCCAGTGAAGCTCATACACTCCTGATATTAGTTAATTCAAAGTAATTAATTATACGTCAGATTCACTTATAAATATTACGAATATTATATCATTTACACAACACTTTGTCAATATAATGTGTAATATTCGACAATCGGGAGTAATAACCGGCACGTTTATTACAAATAGTTTAGTAATATGATTTTATCGCTGCATTTCTTAATAACTTCATCAAATCATAAACTACATCAAGACTCTATTGTAAAATAGCTCTCATACGCTTTAACATATTGGAAGCCTTGTGTATCAGCTTACCGTTCAAATAGAAAGTGTAACAATTTCGGTTAATTTGTCAATAGAAAAACAGAGAAAATCTTTCAGATCTTTATCTTTCTTATTTGATGCCATGACCGTCTTTTCTTCTTAAATAATGCAGTTACAGAAATCATCACATTATTCATTATCGCCGACACATTGCCAATAAAACTAGTGAAATCAATAGTTTTCAGGATAATTATTGACTCCATATTTTTTGTGTGGTATAATATTTGTTAGTATCATAAAACAAAGGAGACAAAATTTGAATACGGCTATCATTATTTTTACAGTGTGTATCATTCTGTTTATAACAGACAAATTCAAGCCATCGACAGTTGCGATGCTTGGCTGTATACTCATGATCTGCTTTGGAGTATGTTCTCCTGAAAAAGCGCTTTCAGGATTTACAAATGATATCGTTCTAATTGTTTTCGGTACTGAAATATTCGGTGTCGCCTTCTTTGAGTGCGGACTCGGAGGTCTGATAGCTTCATGGATAATCCGTTTTTCGCAAGGAAAGGAAAAAAGAGTTATCGTGACAGCCGGCTGTACAGCTGCGATATTGTCCGCATTTCTCAACAATCAGGTGGTATGCTCGATGATGATGGTGATATGCCTAAGCATTTCCAAAACAACGAGCTCCATAGCTTCCAAAAATATAATACTGCCTGTCATAATCTGTGCTATCCTCGGAGGACAGTGTACTCTCATCGGCGCTCCAGCCACACTGATCGCCTCCTCAATGGCGTTGGATTCAACCGGAAACGGTATCACTATGTTTGAATTGCTTCCGCTGGGACTTTCGATCTTTGCCGCAGTCATGCTGATGATGTACTTTTTTTCATACAGAAAAGGTATCGAGATATGGGGCAAAGACGATCTTCCTGCGGATGATCCCGATATCGAGCCTGTAAGCTGTCAGCTCGACAAAAGAAAGGCAGCGGTGACTCTTTTTGCAGCTCTTGTAATGCTTGTGCTTTTTATAAGCGGTATAGTTTCGGTTGGAGCTGCTTCTGTTATCGGGGCTCTGATATGTCTTCTCGGCAGGGCTGTTGACAAAAAAAGCTCTCAGACAGACTGACTGGAATATAATAATATGGCTTGGGTGCAGTATCGGTCTTGCAGGCGCACTTTGTGAAAGCGGAGCCGTTCAGAAAATATCGTCCCGTCTTTGCAGTATATTTCCCGAAAATACTCCCGCAATAGTCTTGCTTGCGGTATTTGTCATTATCACCGTTCTGATAAGCAATCTTCTTGCAAATACCACAACGGTAATAATGATACTTCCGTTCTCGATCGAAATCGCTGACAAATTCGGACTTTCCCCCACTCCCTTCGTTATAGCTGTCACTATGGCAGCAGGTCTATCCATCATGACTCCGCTTTCCTGCGGCTTCATAGGAATGACGATGCGTGCAGGATATAAATTCAAGGATTACATAAGATACGGCTGGAGCATACAGCTCACTTCTATGCTTATGATAATCGGCCTTACCCCTGCTATGTTTCCATTTCGCGGATAAACGCATATGCGGCGGCATTTTCAAGCCGTTTTATACATAAGGGAACTTCGCTGTTGTTCTCATAAAAGATGATATATAAGAAATGCGGACGGTCAAAAGCCGTCCGCATTATCTTATATTTACTCTGATCTGAAGCCCTTTCTGAAAAGATTGATACAATGCGGATCCCAGCTGACATTATCCCTTAGCTTTTTTGCCGGAACTCCCGCTATGAGTATCTTTTCCTCATCAAAAGCTTTTGTGACTATGCTTCCCCAGCCTACAATGCTACCCGAGCATATCCGTGTGTTTTTTCCTATCTTTACATCTTTTCCTATCCATACTCTGTCACCTATCTCAATGAATCTTCCTTCATTGAGTATATTCCCGCCGTCATCAAAGATAGTATGTGCGTCAGTACACCAGATATCTATCCCCCATGAGAGCATTGTATTTCTTCCGATATCCACATGGGAGCCGTTATCCTGAAGATAAATCATAGCTCCGTTGATCTGGGTATTCTCTCCGATACTTACACGGCAGTCATCAGCACTGCGGAATACCTCCTTTTCAAGCCAGTCATCGGGACCGCCTCCGATATTAATCTTCAGCCCCTTCAGGTCTCTTTCGGGATAGTAATTTACCTTTATCCTGTCAAGACTGACCGTATTGTTATTTCCGATGATCGAGACCGATATGCCCTTATTCAGAAGCTCATCGTCCAAATATTCATCGTCCTTCAGCTTTCTGATCAGCTGATTTCCGCAGCCTTTTATCATTATCCTCGACTGCGACAGAAGGCTGAGGAGCTCTCTGTCTGCCGTCGGAAAAACCTGTATCCTTTCTCCGTCGGGATATTCAAAAATGACGGTATTATTCTGTTCGATAAACATTTAAACCTCCATTTTACTGATATCATCAAGGATATCCTGCCACTTTTTTGTTATGAACGTCATTTCTGCATCGCTGAAATAATCCTTATCATAATAAAATCTGTATACCCTTGCATTTTCATTTATATCGATCATAAGCTGAAGCTTTGTAGCATTGCTCTCTGCCTTGTTCCTGATATAATCGAACGCGCCGTATCCCGTATCGTCTCCCGAATCTATAAGATTGAGCACCATATCGCCGTATATCTCATTCAGCTTCTGTACGATATTATTCCTGCGTGTAAAAGTCCTGAAGGAGGCGCTGGTCTGAGATGATGCCTTGAGCCACGCTTCCTGAGCGGTATGCAGCGAGCTTCGCATATCTTCCATATCGGAAGGCATTTTTATTATCAGCTTCTTGACAAACATTCCGATCGTATTCTCATAAGCACCGCTCGCACGGTCGGAAGCAGGAACAGATATCCATATATTCTTCTGTTCGGTAAATTCGTTTATCAGTCTTGTAAAAAGTACGAGCAAGCCTGAGAACAGGGATACATTTTCCGATACACAAAGCATTTGGAGCTTATTAAAGACCGCCTCGTCAAATTCATGGTCTTTTTCAAGGCAGCTGCGATCAACAGTCAGCTTCTCGGGCATATATATATCATCTGCGGGCTCAGCATTTTTAAGCTCTTCCCATTCAGGATCATATCCCTCAGCATTCTCCGCACCTTCAAGGATATAGCTGAAATAATCATTGCTCCTGTCATCTCCCGAAGTCTTTCCGTAATATCCGTCAAGGATATGCTTGTACAATATACCGAAGGACTGTTCATCGGATATGATATGATGCAGGGTTATCATAAAGACGCTGTGTCCGTCGGGATAGCTGAAAAGCATGAACCTGTAAAGAGGTCCCTTGTCAAGCTCCATAGGCATATCCGCAAGAGAGGTCATGATAAAATCATCCATTCCCTTACCGGCAATGCGGAATGTACTAAGACAGTCCTCGGGGATATCATTCTGTATCAGCTGCCTGAGCATCTTATTCTTATCTATCCTGAATACAGCCCGCAGTATCGGTTCATCAGACAATACCGATCTTATGGAACGGTTCAGCTTATCGGCGTCCATAGTCTCGTTTATAGATAGCCTTGCAGAGATAACATATCTCGTATTTCTGTGGAGATCATCATATATCCACATATCCTGCTGTTCCGGCGAAAGCGGATATGAATCATGTGTCTCCTTTTTGCTGCTTTCCTGTTTCCCTACATTCTCCGAATTCCTAATAAGCCTTATCCATTCAGAAAAATACGGGGCTTTAAGTATGTCCGCCGCACTTATTCTTGCTCCGAATACGGTCCTTATCCTGTTGACCAGCTTTATCACGCTAATGGAGTTTCCGCCGTTCTGATAAAGACTCCTGCTTATATCATAATCATCGTTTATAAGCTCACAGCATATGCGTTCCAGCTTTTTTTCATCTTCTGTAACCGCAATAACCGAGCTTGATATCTCGCACTCATATTCCCTGAGCTTCTTTATATCGGTTTTTCCGCTTGGAGTTATGGGGAACTCCTCAAGGCGCACATAGCGAGCCGGTCTCATATACCGCGGCAGATTTTCATTTGCATATACTTCAAGCTCGTATTCCGGGATATCCTTTTCCGCGCTGTAGAAAGCCGTAAGAAGTCCGCTTTTTCCGGTCGTCACCACAACACAGCGTTCTATCGCGCCGTGATCCATAAGTATACTCGCTATGCCTTCAAGCTCTACACGTTTTCCGTTTATCTCTACCTGAAGATCCTTTCTCCCTCCGAACGCTATTTCGCCGTCAGGCATATACCAGCCGAGATCGCCTGTTTTATACCAGCGAATGCCGTCTATCATAACGAATTTCTCTTCGGTCAGCTCCTGCATATTATGGTAACCTACAGCAAGGCTTATCCCGCTAACATACATCTCCCCCACTTTTCCACACGGGCAATTCCGTAAGAAGCTGTCAAATATCCTATATCTTACGCCCTTTAAAGGGTGACCGTAAGGTATCATGGTGCTGTTTATATCGTCATCTGTAACACGGTGCCATATGCTCCATATCGTAGTCTCGGCAGGTCCGCCGACATTGTAGATATACTCAGGCGAAAGGATATCTCTGATCCTTCCCGCAAGATTAGTCGGGAAGACCTCTCCGCCAAGCATTACTGCCTTAAACTGTCCCTTTACCGCTTCAAGAGCCTCTCCCTCAGTCATGAGCATCTCCATTACAGAAGGGCTTCCGTTCCAGATATTTACCCTGTGCTCCTTTATTAGCCTGAGCCATACAGACGGATCCTTCTCCTCCTCACTGCCCTCGGGGATAACTACAGTTCCTCCCGCAGACAATATGCCTGCACTGTCATATACGGACATATCATGACAAAGATTTGTAACAGCGATACATCTGTCATTTTCGTTGATATCAAATTCTGCCTTTGTCTGCAAAACGCAGTTTACAAGTCCTTCTTCGTTGAGCATTATCGCCTTAGGAGTGCCTGTTGTTCCTGAGCTGTGTATACAGTAGCACTCGGGGTCTCGTGAATTAACTGCGAAGATATCATCACCGTATTCTCTTTCACAGGATATCTCCGAAGCGTCTATAACGGGCACAGATGTCATATCCTGCCATTTACGGACAAGAAAGTGCTCTGTAACAATACATGATATCTCAAGGTTATCGAACATTTTAAGGAGCACCTTATCACTGTTATCTTTTTCAACAGGTACAAAAGTCATATTCGTTATAAGACAAGCAGCCTCAACGGCCGGTTGTTTCCAGCCCTTTTCAAGAAGTATGCCCACTCTTTTATGCTTATCGCTGCCGCATCTGCTTATTATCTCATCACGCAGAGCACCTGCGTAGTTTCGCAGCTCTCTGTATGTCAGCGTTTTCTTGCTGCTTATCACTGCTGCACGATCCCTGCACTTTCTGAAGCTCTCCTTCATAAGCGCACCAAAGTTATCGGTTATCGTGACCTCGCTGAAGGGCTGCTCCGATACCGCTCTTTCATCTTCATCCAGCGGGATATCGTATATATCGTTCCAGCTTTCGGGATCTGCCGCAAACTGTTTTATAAGACCGATAAATATGTCTGCGATCTTGTTGATAGTCACGGTACCGATCTTTTCCTCAATGTAATCTATTGTCAGGAGCACCGAATCCTGAGTATACATCAGTATCGAATCCAGCCACACCTGACTTGTATGAGTCTTGCTGTATATCTTTTCAAGCTTTTTTGAGCTTTTGTAAGGGATATCAAGAGTGCTTGTAAGAACTATCGGCGCAATAAGCGCTCCCTCGCGCATTTTCTGAAGCTCCTGCACCACCTCTATTCCCGTAAAAATACGGTTCTCGATCAGCTCAAAAAGCCTGTCCTGTACCTCATATGCACGGTCCATAAAGCTCTCATCCGTTTTTTCGGTCCAGTCAAATATAAGAAAATCCGAATACTCTCCTATAGTATAGGTCATATCGGGGATCTTCGGATCTCTTGCCGCCATAGGGATATTGAGCAGAAACGGATTTTCACTGCTGTATTTTGATATAGCCTTGCCGTAAGCCGTAAGAAAAACCGCAAATGCGGAGAGATGCCTTGAAAAAGCGTTCTTTTTCAAAGACTCATATTCTTCTTTTGAAAACTCCCTGGTTATCTGTCTGCTTGTTTCCGTCATTTTTTCGGGAACATTCCTTGATCTGAGATCGGGAGCTTCCGGAAAGCTCTTGATCTGTTCAAGCCAGAACTGTCTGCATTCCGAGTATTTCTCAGTGTTTTTGCGTCTGTTTATGCTGTCAACGTAATCCTTGTAGGAATAGCTGAGCTCTAAAGGCACGGTCCTGTCACCGCAGTAGAATTCGTCAAGCTCACGAATCAGCATCTCGTGGCTCCAGCCGTCTGCGATTATACCATCATGATACATATGTATTATAGCGGTATCTTCCGAAAACAGCGATACCTCAAAATATATCAGCGGAGGCTTTTCAAGGTCAAATAAAACCGAAAAGATTTCAGAACGCTTCTTTTCGATGTACTCCTTAGCTTCATTTTCCGTGATATTGAGCTTATTAAGCTTTATATCCTCAATGCCGCAGTCGGTTATCTCCTGCGTACCGTCCTGGTACACAGCACACCTTAACATCTCATTGCTTTCAATAAGCATATCCACCGCTTTTTTGAATTTCCCGTGATCGTAATCTCTGCACCGCAGCTCGGAATATGCTCTGATAGGATCTCCGCCCATTTCCATACCCTCAAGTCGTCCTATCAGGTAGGTCATCTGCATATCTCCAACGGGAAAACGTTCATTACCTGTCTGCATTTTTTACCGCCTTTCTGCTTTTTATCCCTTCACAAATAAGATCAACTATCTCCTTGGTATGATCCTCGGGAAAAAAGTGACCGCCGACAAATTTCTCGATCACACATTCGGAAGAAGTATAATTTTTCCATGCTTCACAGTCCTCCTCCGAAACCTTTGAGTCAAAGCTCCCGCGCAAAACGAGTATACCGCAGTCAAGTGCAGCACAAGGCTTTCTGCTGTATATCTCGCATACATGGAAATCGCTCCTCACAATGGGGAAATAGTAATCGCAGAAATCCTGTGAATCAAGCAGATTGCTCTCTATCTGGCCATAGTCATTCAGTATCAGCTTTATATCGTCATCAGACGCGTTAAGTATGCTCTGCCCCGTGAACTGTACTTCCGGATACACAGGTGCTCCGCAGGCAGAGACCACCAGAAGTTCGGGATCGAGCCCGTATTTTTCTTTAAGGCGGAATGCGGTCTCATAAGCTATCATGGCTCCCATGCTGTGTCCGAATATTATGAACGGGATATCAAACAGCTGCTGATTATCACTTATGAAATCCTCGACAAGCTCCTCTATCGTATCCGGCATATCCTCATCTCTGCGCCTGTTTCTCTGAGGAAGCTGTACAGCGCAGAGCTCTGTATCATCATCACAGTACTTCTCCCATGTTGAAAACCATGAGGCATTCCCTGCCGCATAGTGAAAGCATATGAGCCTCACGGCAGCATCCGGCTTCTTATGATACTGAAAAAGCCATTTATTTGTCTCGTCCATTGAAATTACCTGCCTCCATGCAGCTCAGATATATCATGTTTTCAGATAATCCAAAGCTGTCTCTTATTGATGCAAAATTCATATCACCTATTATACAAGAACCGATACCGTTCGCCTCGCAGGCCTCCGTAAGGTATCCCAGCATTATTCCCGAATCAACAATGCCATAGTACAGCCCCATACCGTTGTATTTCGGCATTGAACGCTCGGCGTCATAAACAAGGTAAACTGAAAACGCCGATGAGGAAAAAATCTCTCTGTTTCCGAAATAATGTGCTTTTTCGGGTATTTTTCCTTCCAATACAGGCATGATCTCATTCTGAAGCGGAAGATAAAGGTATATACCGCCATTGACGTTTTCGACTCTGCCCTCCTTGACATAGACATACACATCAACAGGATACAATCCTCCTGCACTCGGATACGCAAAGCGTATCTTTCCGTCCTTATCATAGGCACTCAGGCACGAAAGCACTGCCGAAAAGCTATCAAAGTTCACCGGTTCGTCCGAAAAGCTGCGTACCGATCTTCTTTTTGATACTGCTGCTGTGTTTTTTACTTCTATGCCTTTTTTATCGGAATGTCTCCTGACAGAGGCGTCTACAAATCTGTTGGTCGCCTCTGCGTCATACATCATATCCTCCTGCCATCCGGGAAGTTCTTCCGCTGTCTCATCAAGCCTGTCGAATAAATCATTTATACTTTCTATCATTTATCTGCTCCCCTTGCTGAGTTTATCTATCTGAGCCGCCATGTCGCCAAGGCTCGGATATCTGAATATCATACCGATCCTGAACTTTACCGAGAAGGCCTCCTCGATATCATACAGCATATTTGTTGCCTTCAGAGAGTTGCCGCCGAGCTCAAAGAAATCATCTGAACTGCTCCCGACCTTTACATCAAGGCTGCTTTCCCATATCCTGCTCAGCTTGCTTTCCGTCTCTGTGAATTTGGCGGATACAGCATCGGATACGTCAGCTTCATCGGGAACTATCAGGGCTTTTCTGTCAAGCTTTCCGTTGGAGGTAACAGAAAAATCATCTATATGTATGAATTTCTTCGGAAGCATATAATTCGGCAGGTATTTTTTCATCTGCTCGGTCAGTTCCTTCTCGGATACCTCTTCGTCGGCAGTATAGAACAGAGCTATCCTTGCCGAGCCTCCTGCTTTATATATCTGTGCAGCCGCTCTGCTTATCCCTCTGCACTGTACAGCAGCGTACTCTATCTCGCCAAGCTCGATCCTATGTCCGCTGACTTTTATCTGATTATCCTTTCTTCCAAGGAACTCAATAGCTCCGTCGTCCCAAAATCTTCCGTTATCACCCGTATGATACCATATAATACCGTTTTCGGTCGTAAACTTCTTTTTGGTGAGCTCAGGGTCATTATAGTAGCTTTTGGCTACTCCCGTACCGCCTATAAGGAGCTCTCCCTCTGCCCAGTCAGGTCTGTCCCTTCCGTCTCTGTCTACGATACGGTACATCTGCGACCTGAGAGCAAATCCATAGGGTATGCTTTTCCAGTCCTCGGGTATATCCTTCGGAACAATAAACAGATTGGACCATATGGACGCCTCTGTAGCTCCGCCCATTGCAAATATAACACTTTGCGGCAGCATTTTATAACAGCGCTTTGCAAGCGGTATCCCTATCCAGTCACCTGAAAGCATTACTGTTTTTATGGGGAGCTCAGCTCCGCGCTTTTCGGCTGCTGTAAGAAGCATATCAAATAATATTGGGACGCTGTTCCATAAAGTTATGTTGTTTTCGAGTATAATGTCCACCCACGCATCAGCGTCCTTTGCATTCTGCTGAGAAAGAAGATACAGCGTTCCTCCTGCGGCTGACATACCAAAGATATCATACACAGAGAGATCAAAATCCGTAGCAGATACGCCGATAATGCCATGATCTGATGTAACGCCTGCGCGTTCATTGATATCATATATCGTATTATAAGCGCTTCCGTGCTGTATCTCTACTCCCTTCGGCATACCCGTTGATCCGGAAGTCATGATTATATACGCACTATCCTCGGCTGTAACATCTGTAGGACTGTATTCAAAGCTGCTGTTAACAGCTTCATCGTAAGCAATGCAAACAGCATCAGTGCCTTCAAACCGCTCCCTGCTGTCGGTAATTGCAAAGCCTATCTTCATCGATGATATTATCTTCTCTATCCTTTTATCGGGATGGCCGTAGCTTATGGGGACATAACAGCCTCCTGCAAGCAGGATACCATAAGCAGCTGCTATCTGCCCGATACCGCGCTCAAGTATTATGGCAGCAAGATCTCCCTTTTTGAAGCCGTGCTCCTGAAGCGCAGCAGCTATTCTCAGACTAAGGCCGTAAAGCTCGGAATATGTGACCTTTTTTCCGTTTTCGCAAAAATAAAGGGCTGTCTTGTCAGGCGTTTCAGCTGCATATCTCACAAGCCCGTCTGTAAGCAGCTCTCTGTGCGGGAGCTCTTCTTTAAGCTCATCAAGCGTTTTTCTCACATATCTTGTGGGTATCTCGGGTGAACAGAAGCTGTTCCAGTCGGTTTTCTCATCAGAAAGAGTATTAAGATAGCGCATGAAGGTATCAAACATATCATCTGTCATCTGCTCGGGGAATAGCTCATCAGCCGTATCCCATACAAGAACAAGCTCTCCGCTTCTCTCAAAAAGCTGACAGTCGATCCATACCTGAGGAGTCTGCGATACCATATATCTTATATCGCCGATGCATTCCGCAAAATCATCATTTATGAGCTCCATGCCGATATTGCAGGCAAATACCACAGGCGCAAAATCTCTCTGTCCCGGATATAGCGCCTGAAGGTCTCTTTGCACCTGTACGCCGTTGTATGCCGCATAACGCATATCTCTGATAAAATCGCCGCTCACCTTCCTGATGTTTTCGGAAAAAGTCCGCTTTTGGCTGAGGTCCTGTTCAGCAAGGAGCAGAGTTGTGAAATCCGCAACCACATCGCTGACCGAACCGAGATCATCGCATCTGTCAAACAGAGGCAGATTTATAAGGAAGCTGTCATTTGAAGTCCAGCAATGAAGTGTCTGTGAATACGCTGTAAGAAGCACCATTGCAGGAGTAACATTTTCATCGGCCGCACGCTTTTTTATGCTTGCCCACTGCTTTTCAGATAATGATGCCGTATGATGCGTATATTTTGGAGAAGTTATATTCTCGGGCTTTTTCTTTATAGGCAGTTCGGGGCGAAGCGCCATTTCCTTTTCTCTTTTTTTCCAGTATACGGAGGCTTCTTTTTCCTCTTCCGAACGCAGATCGCGCATTTTTTCTATGTAGCGGCCGAAATCCCAGTCATTCTGAACATCAGGTCTTTTTCCGCTTTTGCAGTATGCTGCAAGGTCGCGGAATATTATCTTTATACTCTGTACATCGCAGACGATAAGCGCAAAATCTATAAGAGTAACGCTTCTTCCGCCGCTCAGGATACAATGCCTCATGCCTGCCGTTTCTCCTGCTTCAAGATCAAATCGTCTGTGAGACATCTCTTTGCGGAGCTGTAGGAGCTGTTTTTCCTGTTCTGCTTCATCGAGAGCTGAAAGATCGATTTTTTTGAAGGATTCGGAGAAAGGCTTATCCATTGTTACCTGTTTGCCGTCATTTGTAAAACGTGTACGGAGCATGGGATGGGATGATATGACGATATCCCACGCCTCCTCAAGCTTTGCCGCGTCAACGTTCATGCCATCGAATTCGTAGTAAGCATGACAATCTACTCCGCCCATAGGCTGATCGTTTTCTCTGCCTACCCAATACGAATACTGCACATCCGTGAGAGGATACGCTTCCTTGCGGGTACTGCCGACATCAACAGGAGCTTTGACAGCATTTCCCGTCATTCTGCTTTCTGCGAGAGATATCCATTCTCCAAGCGTCTTATTTTCCATGAGATCAGCAAACGTCAGCCGTATCCCGTTCTTTCGGAGAAGTCCGGATATTTTCATGACCTGTAGCGAGCTTACTCCGTATCTTATCATATTTGACTGCTCTGTGAGGCCGTCACAGCTTCCTATCACCTTTTTAACAGACTCCATCACAAGTTCTCGTGCATTCATACTTATATCCTTTCCATTTCCTCATTTTCTATCATATCAGCTATCTTTTTCTTATCAGGCTTGCCAACAGCCGTTAACGGTATCTGCCGTGTTTTCATGACAATATCGGGCAGCTTATAGGCTGCCACGCCTCTGCTTTCGAGATATCCGCGGATATATGCCAGATCAACGGAAGCATTATCGGTCACAACTACCGCACATATCTTATTTCCCATAAGCTCATCAGGAACGCCTACCACAGCCGATCTTTCGATCTCTTCATTATCATCGAGTATGCGTTCGAGCTCGGAGGGCATGATCTTTTCGCCAGCGCGGTTTATCTGTTCCTTGACTCTTCCTGTAATATGAAGGTTTCCTTCAGTGTCTATAAAAGCTCTGTCACCTGTTCTGTAAAATCCATCATCACGGAACGAATCTGCATCTGCGGCGGGATTATTATAGTAATTCCGTATCGTATACAGACCTCTTAACAGAAGCTCTCCCTCTTCTCCGCAAGGAGCAAAGCCTCCGTCTGCGGTCTCTATCATCATCTCATCTCCCGATGATATCTTTTTACCCTGACAGCCCGCTGTAAGCTCCGCACACATATCGGCGTCGGTTATCGTGTTGAGTCCCTCGGCTGTACCATAGACCTGTCTGACTTTACAGCCGAGATTTTCCTCCGCCTTCAAAAGCACAGGATAAGTAAGCAGCGATCCTCCTACAAGTACCGTTTCAAGAGAACTGAGATCACATTCCTCCCATTCTGCCATTTCACTGCATATCGAAAGCAGCGAGGGCACCATTGCTGTTATATTCACCCTTTCGCGCCCGATCAGTTCAAGTATCTCGTCAGGACTGCCGTTTTTTGCCATGACTGTTTTTCCGCCGTATATCATTGTTCCGATAATACCCGGATTAGCAAAGCAAAAATTATGCGAGGCAGGTATAGCCGCAAGGAATACGGTATCCTCGTTCATGCCGCAGACTTCCGCAAAAGTCCGCGCATCATAAATATAATCAGCATTTGTACGCGGTATCAGCTTAGGGACATCGGTAGTGCCGCCTGACACCTGCAATACTGCGATATCGGTAAATATCCTGTCATTTTCGGAGCTGTCGAAGGCTGTATCAGCTTTAACCTTAAAAATCTCATCGGCATAAAAATGTCTGCATCCCGTACCTTTCACACATTCATTCACTATCTCCTCATATTCAAATCCGAGATGTGATCTTACGGTTATATAAGCAGCAGGAGAAGCAGCTTCAATAAACGAAGCGATCTCCTTTTTCCTGTGGGTATGGAGAGCAAGCACAGGGACTGCACCGAGCCTGAAAAGAGAAAAGAGTATAATTCCGAACTCAACGGAATTAGGGAGCTGTATTATAACTCTGTCTCCGCTCCTGATCCCTTCGGACAGAAAAAAAGCCGCATACCTGTCAGCCGATCTGTCCAGCTCGGAATATGTGACGGAACTGCCGCTGTCGCATATTGCTGTTTTATCTCCGTACTTTTCCGCACAGCTCCTGAGCATATCCGAAAATGTCTCCTGTTTCCAGTAGCCTTCATTTATATATTTCTCCTGCAAAAGTCTTTTTACATCATCATTCATTTTATCAACGCCTTTCTAAACAGATAGTTTTTCACATATGTTCAGTAATTCCTGCTGTGGTATCCTGTGAAAAAAGCCTTCCTCATCGGTTTTCATTATGTATATCATTTTTTCAGGCACTCCGTAATAATGTTCCGTATCTTTGAGAGCAGCACGGAACGTTCCTTTTTTATCTGTTCCAGAGCAGAACAGATATCGCTTTTGTCCGTATCAGGTATGGCGTCATCGCTCAGTATCCTTCCGCCAAGGCCATATCCTTTCATCATTTCCAGGAGTCTGTCAGGTGCTTCACTGCTCACAAAAAAATTTTTCCCCGACAGTATACACAGAACAGCTGCGAAATGCGAATTCGTAAAAACAGTTTCTGCTCCGCGGATATCCGACATACATTTAACGGTATCCGATATAATCTCATTATCAGCAACATAAAGCAGCTCTGTTTCTGCTGCTGATAGATTCCCGAAAAAGGAATAATAAAAATCAGCGTCCCTCAGAAAAAGCAGCTCGGGGAGGAGTTCTGTTTCCATATCAAGTATATCCGACAATCTTTCGGACATCGAAGCGTCCGAAACAAAAATCCCGTCAAACAGATATAAAAGGTCATAAAACTCTTCTCTAAGATCATTACTGCATTTTTCCAGTCTTTCCGAAAGATCTGCGCCCAATACTATGCGGGAGATATTATCTCCCGCATAGCTGAACAAATGCCATTTGTCAGCTTCGGAATACTCCCATAAGGGCTCATCGGCAAGCACAAACATCCTTGCCGACTGAGTCAGCTTTATACTGTACCTTATATCATTAAGGGGAGGCAATACAGGACAATTGCGGTATATCAGCCTTTGTATGTAATTCTTTTTATAATGTGCATTGCTGTCACTGCTTCTGAGCTGTAACGGCAGCTCTGTCAATACAGCGGTCATTCCCCACTCCTTCAGCATGGAATAAACAGCCAGCGTGCGGAATACATTCTCAGGCTTTCCGCTGTAAAACGGCATAAGAAGCAGCACATCATACTTTGTACCGATATTCTTTTTCGCAGCCTTCTCAAATGACATTTCTTCAATGTCCCTGCGAAATCCTGCGGCTCCTGCCGCCTCATAAGAAGGCTTGTAAAGGCTGTGATTCATTATAACGGCTTCACGCTGAGCTATCTTCCTTACTGTCATTCTTTCATCAGAGCGGCTTACCTCATCGAACAGCTTTCTTCCTTTGCAGCTATTGATCATAACGAGCGAATTGCCCTTTGGATTTAAATGCTGATGCCCGTTTTCGGGGATAAGATCGCCAAGAGTTATATCTCCCGTTCTTTCAGCTGCTGCAAATCTGCATCCCGTACAGACGCCGCTGAGACTCAGCCCTGAAAAATAAGCCATATAGTAAAAGCATTTCTCCGTAGGGATCTCTGTGACAGTGCCGTCATCATATTCTACGGACAGCCTGTATCCTTCCATAGCATTGGTCTGTTTCTCCTTCGATCTGAAACAGACCTTGCTTACTGTCTTTTTATCATCAAGCTCATAAAGATACTTTTTCCAGTATGATGCGGAGGGAACTCCGTGGCATACAATATCCGCTGTATAGAGCTGTTCATACTTCTTTCCCAGATAACGGACAAGTCCCGCTACCTGACAGGGTGTCCCCGAATACAGAACTTTCCTGCCGCTTTCAAGCTCTTTTTTTACAGATCTGTAAATATCTGCTGCTATAAAGCTCTGCACATACTTACTGCCGCATAAAGCTTCAAGCCCTTCCATATCAGCCGCGGACCTGTGTCTGACATCATTGGAGAAAGTATCATATGCAGCTCCGTATACTATCCCGCCGTCTTTGATCACATACTCGGCTATGCTCCTGAAAGCGCCTCCCGAAGCGCTTTTCATGCATATCTCTTCGGAAGAGTAAACACTGTAGTATTCCTGTTCCTCCATTCCGTTGTGTATGATGTTACACTCGTTATACGAACAAACTTCCTTGCACCTTCCGCAGTTCACGCATTTTTCTGCGTCAACGACGGGGATATATGCTCCGCATATGCCATTTTTCAGCACTATCGCCTCCGAATGACAGATCGCACTACAAGCTCCGCATCCGAAGCACATATCAACGTCTATCATTTTTCACCGTTTTTCTGAGTCTTATACACATCAGCTTCTCAATAATATACGCCGCAGCAAGCATGACAGCGGTAATAGCTGCCAGAACAAGGAGTATATTGGTATGCTCCTTCTTTATGCTGCTCTCCTGCAAATAAAGCCGTTGTATCTTACTTCCGTCAAGTTTGCCGTCAAATTTATTTTTCAGCTCTGCATCAGTATAAACAGTTTCACCGTAAATATTTACTGTACTGCCTGCTGCCGTATCCCATGAACCGATCGGAGTATCGGGATTATTTGAATCATAAAGCTCAACTCTTACTGTATCGGAGGGTTCGGTATACTGTTTATATGTAAGCTCCGAAGGAACTGGAGAGTCTTTCAGATCGAATTCCGATGTCCATTTGCTGAATTCCCTTCCGTTCTCGTCAAAATAAGTAAACTCCCTGCAAGTAAGATCAACAGGATCGAGAAGATACACATCCTTACCGTTCAGCCAATCTATCCCTGAGTAATCAATAGTCCACAAAACACCGTTCTCAGTGTTTTCGATCTTAAAATTGTCGCTGTTTTCAAAAAAAGCATTATACTCATCATTATCAACGTTTTTGATGTATGAGCTGAGCAGTGCCCTTGGTCTCGGTTCGGGAGCAACAGACATACGGTACATCAGTTCGTCACTTGGTCTTCTGAACAGATAATACTCGGCATTCCCATCTGCTCCATTGCTGCTTACAGCATAATCGGAGGTAACGACCTCATAGTCTCCCTGCTCATTGTATTTTATATAAAACGAGCTTCCGCTCTCCTCGGTATAGAACGCTTTGCATGAGTCCTTTTCCGCCCTGTAATCCATATATATATTATCATACAGATCGCAGTAGGCTATGAAGTTATTGGCCTCCACTATTTCCCTCAGATCAGGAAGCTCCCTGCCTTCCGCTTTAGCGGAGGGTAAATTCATCTGTACAGAGAAAAACGAAGCAAATGCTGCGGTCAGAGCGCAGATCTTCTTAACATCTATCATTCCGCTCCTCCTTCTTACATCATACTATCGCTTTTGGGAACGATATACTTTATCCTGTCCGTTATTATAAATATCAGCAAAAACGTTACCGTCATAAGCATTAAAAGAATACACAGTATCATGGGATATGGGATTATAAAATCAGCCTGCATGATACCCATTGTTCCGAATATCATGTTCGAGAACCTGTTTGAAAGCAGCAATACCAGCAGTCCTCCAATGACCGCCCCTGCCGCTCCTACGGGGATAAAGGAGAGGAACACCTCAAGGCGTATCTGCCATGATGTGAAGCCTATTGCCTTTTGTATCCTGAAATTTCTGTCATTCCTTCTCAGCTGTACCTTTATAAGAAGATACAGAAGTAACCATATTATGACTACAGATATAAACGAGAAGGATATCAGCAGTCCATCGACCAATGACACATAGCTTCCCATGGTCTGATCAATGGTGAGCCTTGTATTAACAGCTCCGCTTATCTTGCTCTGATGCTCAGTGATCAGATTATCAAGAAATGCATCGGCATCCACATCATCTTCAAGGTATATGAACACAGTGTTCGGCTTGAAGCCGCTGTTTATCCTTTTATAGCCTTCTGTTGTGAGCTCGCAGTCAAATCCGTTATCCATTGAAGTCTGTATAAGACCTGTAATGATATATTCATATTTGCTTCCCGAGCTCTCAAGGGAAAAAACATCTCCGATTCTTTTATTGAAGTATTCCGCACTTTTTCCGCCTATGGCGATCTCATTATCCGCCGCGGGATGTCTTCCGTCATAAACTATACTGTCATTCCTTGTCCTTCCGTAATCCTCGGTAACATACGCATACATATTCACGCCGTCTGTCTGTACCTGCAATGTCTCAAAGAATATGGCATCGTCTGCGCCTTCCTCGGAAGCAAGTATACCGTCAAGATCATCATAGTAATTAGTCGGATTTGCATATGCCGTTATATCTGCATATTCATACATCAGTACATCGACAAACTTTTTGGTATCCACCGATATATTGTAATTCAATACCATTACATAGCCAAGAACAAATGAAATGACCGACAACACCGTCATCATAAGCAGATTTTGCTTGAAGCTTCCAAAGAACATCTTTACGGACATTGACGCATGAAACGGCAGCCTGCTTTCCGAAACAGGCATTATGTTCCTCTTGAAAGTCTTTACCTGCTCCTGTGCGCTGCTGAAAGCCTTGCAGGGAGATACCTTCCTGAGCTTCAGGGCTGCAAGATACGATACGATGAAGAAAATGCCCATTATCACAAGCATAACGCCAAGCGGCATAACAGGAGATATCGCAGTCTTTATGGTTATCCAGGTCAGGGACTGCATAGAATCCGCTATCCTTGAATAAATGGCAAAAGAAAGGATACCGCCGATGAATGCTCCCACAAGCGTAAGCAGGGTGTACTGCAAGGCAAATGAAAGCGTTATCGAATTGCTCGAATAGCCGATAGACTTTAATATGCTTATATTCTTTACCTCTCTTACAAGATTTCCTCTTATAATATAAATAGTCACCGCCAGTGCTATTATAAGAAGAAGTACAGCAAATGCAAGAAGGAGGATCGCCATTATAGAGGGCTCCATAGTCGCATAATTACGGCATACATCATATGTCATGGAACAGTATTTTGAAGTCCCTGTTTCAGCCTTATTGAGAAAATCGCTGAGAACAGCCTGAGCCTGAGCTTTATCACGGATATATATATCAGCTACCTTTCCGTTTTCATTTGATGAAAACCTGTTGGCAAATTCGATATATTCTTCTTCAGGCAGCACAACTCCCGTCTGAGTTCCCGAATGGACACAGCCGAGGTATATATCCTCTGTAAAGCCTGCAATGACAAAATGATATACTATCTTATCATATCTTATATCAAAGCGCTCTCCGAGCTCATAATCGCCTGATTCCTTGAAATATCTTGATACATATATTGCGTTTTCGGGGATATCTTCCATTTCCTCGACTATCTCATAGCTCCTGTAATCCTGTTTCCCGAGAGGCATCGCAATAAGTGTGACACTTTTCTTTGTGCCTGCAAAGGTTATCTGAGCACTGTCAAGATAAAGAACATCACTGTATACAGCTTTCTCGACTCTGCTGTCAGTATCGATTATATTCTTGTTATCGGTATCGAACAGTTCATTCTGTCCGGCTGCAAATATATCGGGAGCGTCAGCCTTTTCCGCCGCATTATCGAAGCAGTTCATAAAGCCCATCATAACCGTAAGGCTGAGCACGCAGAACAGTGTGATGAGTGTGATAAGAAAAGCCAGAAAGGCGTTTTGCCCTCCGGATCTGCGAAGATTTGCAAAGGTCAAAAGGAGTATGCGCCTCATCTTACCAGCCTCTTTCTTCAAGAAAGCTTCTCAGCTTTTCTTTTCTTTCTTCATCTTTTTCATCGTATTCGCCCAGCTCACATATACCGCCCGTCATACCATCCCTGACAAATATCACCTTATTGCCTCTGAATGCCGAGCGTATATCGTGTGTGACCATTATTATAGTCTGTCCGCTTTTGTGTATATCGGTAAGCAGATCGAGCACCACCTGACCGTTGGAATAATCAAGAGAGCCGGTAGGTTCATCCGCGAACACTACATCGGGATCATTGATCAGTGCACGGACTATACCTGCTCTCTGAGCCTCTCCGCCCGATATCTGCGAAGGGAATTTCTTCTGTATCTCCTTTGAAATGTTCACCTTTTCAAACAGCTTTTCAGCCTTTGAAAGCACCTCTTTTTTTGAGCTTGTACACAGCATACCGGCCGCTGCAACATTATCAAGAATGCTCATATTGTCAAGAAGATTATTCTGCTGAAAGACAAATCCGCAGTGTTTCCGCCTGAAAACCGACATTTTATCGGCTGAATAATTCTCGATACTTTGATCGCCGAAAACGATTTTTCCCGAATCTATATTATCCATTCCGGAAAGAGCATAAAGAAGCGTAGATTTTCCGGCACCGGATGAACCCATTATAACAGCAAAATCTCCTTTTTCTATCTGAAAATCAACGCCCTTCAGCACCTCCTGAGTCCTGCTGTCAACAGCATAAGATTTTTTCACATTGATAGCCTTTAAGATCGTACTCATCTTTGCTCTCCCTTATCCAAACTCATACAAGATCATAAACCAAACGGAATATATTTGTCTTATTATCTCCCATGCAATACTTTTCAAAAAGATAATCGACCGCAAGCCTTACAACCTTATGAGCAACAGGTTTATTGAAGGTCTCTCCTTCGTTATGCGAGCGCCTGAAAAACCACTCGAGTCTTGAAGTCATCGCTCCGCCGAATGTAAGAAGCTGTCCCGGAACTATCTTGATATCCTTTTCCTCAAGCAGCTTGTCAATGGCGGAAAGAGACTCCTCATTAACCGTTATTACCTCATTATGCGCCATAAGCATAGTTGTGCCGTTCTTTACGACAGAAAGGTCCGAATTGAGCAATTCTCCGCCCACTGTCACAGCAATGAACAGACCGCCTCTTTCAAGGCAGGGAGCGGTGAATTTGCCGTATTCTGCGGGAAGTATCTTTATGCCCAGCGCTCTGAGCCTTTCGGCTTCCTGTCTGCGTTCTTCTGTGTCATAGGATATATCGCAAACGGCAATATCGGTATACTTCTCGTTGATAAGGTACTCAAGGACCGCACAAGCCACTGCTCCGTCCGAGCCTACCAGCGTTACGGGTATGCTCTTATCCTTTCCGAAGCCAAGATACTCTATCGCCTCGATTATACCTGTAGATGTATATGAAGCCTTTCCGCCGCAGCCTCCGTCCTCGCATTTAACTCCAAGCACATTCTCCGTATACTTGTGGAGCATATCCGCAAGTCCTACAAATCTGCCGAAATCAGGCGTAAGCTTTATTTCACCGTTCTTATCATTCAGGAATTCCCCGAGATCTCTGAACATACTGTCAACTATCTCGCAATGCCGAGGATGCGAGGTATCCATGATTATATCATATGTTTCCTTTGATTTCGGTCTGATAATGCAGCGTCCGCCGCCTACCTTGCTTCCGATATATCCCTCGGGAAGGTCTTTTTTCACTTTTTCAAGGCTGCCCGATGCGATAACATCATTGATAAAGACGTTCTTCAAACCACTTTCATAGTTTTTCAGGTATGAGATACGGTTCTCGCATTCCTCATCTGTACTGTCATACGGAACAGTCCTTGTGCCGCCGTAATAGTAATCAGCATTTTCTACCTGTCCTCTTTCTGCTACCCATAACTGTGCATATTTTGAGTCTATAACATAGATATCATCAGAGTATTCTTTTACGCTTATCATTTTTTCCTCCAATCAACGACCATTATCTGCGTGTTCTTCTTATACGTCTGTTTCTGTTCGGAGCTTCTTCCGAAGCAGTATCCTCACCCTTCAGAAATGCTGCCATATTTCTTACGGTAGGATGAGCAAGTATCTCCATGGGAGAAATGTCTTTACCAAGAAGCTGTTTTATCTCACTCTGCAAATGATATAGCAGCATTGAATATCCGCCGAGTTCAAAAAAGCCTTTATCAAGCGGCACCTCGTCGATCTCAAGGGTATTTTTCCAGGCAAGGACAAGCTTCTGTGTCAGCTCATCGGTCTCCTCACCGCCTGCTTCACTGCCTGCAGGTATAAGACCTTCAAGAGCATTTCTGTCAAGCTTTCCGTTTATCGATATCGGAAGCTTTTCAAGATAAACAAATCTGTTGGGGATGACACCCTTCAGGAGACTTTTCTCCATAAATCCGGAAAGCTCATCGTATGTCATTTCCTTTTTATCAGCTGTTGAATAGAACATTATTGTTTTTACAGCCTGATCTTCATTTTTGACAAACAGTCCGCACGACGTTATATTATCATGTCTCATCAGGACCTGTTCTATCTCCTCGATCTCGATCCTCTGACCGCTTATCTTGATCTGATTATCCTTTCTTCCGCAGTACAGCACTTCTCCGTTATCAAGTCTTTTTCCTCTGTCGCCGCTCATATACATGAATGAAGCACTGTCCATTATATCAGCACTGAGCCCCGAAGCCTCCGGGCTCATTCCTATATATCCGCCAAAGGTACCGAGTCCTGCTATCCATATATCTCCTTCCGTACCGACAGGGCACGGTGCAAGCTCATCGTCAAGTATATACATACGCTTGTTGTATATCGGCTTTCCGATAGGTATGATATCCTTTTCAAGATCATCTTCCGTAACATTGTGATACGATACACAGCAGCTGCATTCGGCAGGTCCGTAAAGATTGACGAATTCAGCACTGCAATTCCCGTTTTTCAGCCATTTGAGCACCGCGCTGCTCCTGAACTTCTCACCTGCGCTTATAACATATTTTACGCTTTCCAGTTCCTTGTAGCTGTTCCAGCCGCAGTATTCTATAATTCCCTGCATAAGACTCGGAACACAGGCAAAGTGAGTTACTTCGTATTTCTTTATGATCTCAGCGTCAGTCTTGACGTCAAAAAGGGAGTCAGTCGCAAGAACTATGGAAGAGCCGTAAAGCAGCGGCGTGAATATAGTTTTGAGCGAACCGTCAAAACCGAAATTATTCAGAAGTATCAGCCTTGAATCAGAGTCAATCTTAAATCTTTCTCCGTACCATTCGCACATATTCAGCAGATATTCCTGACGGATAAGCACTCCCTTCGGTTCGCCCGTAGTACCCGATGTAAACATACAGTATGCATACTGATCCGTGCTTTCGCATGGTTCGGGAAGCTCATCGCCTGAGCCTTGCATATCATTTAAGGCTATAACATCAACACCTGCATCGCTTTCAGGCCTTTCTGCGCTGAAAACCGCTTTTACGCCGCTCGTCCCAACGATATGCTTTATCCTTTCCGGCGGACAATCCGCACCTATGGGCACATATACCGCACCTATGTACAGCACAGCATATATCAGTGCTATTGTTTCCTCCGTGTGACGGCAATAAACGCCCACCTTATCTCCCTGTCCGATGCCGTTTTCGGCAAGAACAGCCGCTTTTTTCCTTACTTCGGCAAGGAATTCGGAATAAGTGAGCTTTTTTCTGCCGTAAACCGCAATATTATCAGAATGCTTCCGAGCCGAGCTTAGAAAATTCATTATGAGATTGCCCGAATGATCAAGTGTCTTTCCGGCAGCGACAGCTCCCTGATTTTCAGGCGCCAGTTCTGTATTATTATTTGTTACCATTATTCCTTCCTTTCAATGTCAACAAAAATTCGTGCCCTTCCATACATCGTCCCCGTAAACGGCATCAGGCTCTATCGGCGACAGGCTCTCCAAAGCTTCACAGCCGCAAAAAGCCCTGCTTCCGATCATTCTTACTCCCTCCGGGAAATAAACCGTTTCAAGGGAAATACAGCCGTTAAACGCATCGGCTCTGATTTCTTCAAGCCCCTCTGATACCCTCAGGCTTTCAAGCTCCCGACAGTTATGGAACATAGCTTCCGAAATGAATGACGTGTGCGGTATGGAAACTTCTACAAGTCCGCTTTCCGCAAACGCTCCGTTGCCGAATTCTATATCATTATCCGGAAGCTTTATTTTCCTGAGAGAGCTGCACCCGCAGAAGGCACGCATTTCAATACTGCTCACGCTGTCAGGCAATACCACCTTTTCAAGGCTCCTGCAATTCTCAAAGGCTATAAACCCTATGCTCCCGACTTTTCCTGTCAGTACTGCCTCTTTCAATGAAAAGCAGTTCCTGAACATACTCCTGTTAAGTATGCTGATACCTGACGGAAGTTTTATACTTTCAAGCTGTTGGCAGAATGCAAATGCAGAGCTTCCGATCTCGGTCACGCTTTCGGGGATAAGGATGCTTTTTATGTTCTCACAGCCGTAGAAAGCGCAGTAGCTTATGTATTCAAGTCCCTGCGGAAGGATTATCTCATACGGCGTTGCTTTGCCGTTTTTCGCAACATCCGCCTTGAACCTGCCCTCTCCTGCGTCATCAATATCCACAAAGACATACGGGCCTAAGGATACGACTCTTTCTCCGTTTATTTCAGCAGGTATCTCGACCTTGCAGGCACTTCCGATATACTTGATGAGCCTCAGCCCCTTATTATCATTATCAGGTCCGTACACAAAGTCGTTATACACTGCTCCGCCGAGCTCAGACATACTGCTTTATAACATCAACTATGTCGTTGACAGTTATAAGATCGGTATAGTTGAGCTCCTCATTGATATCGTATTCATCTTCGAGAGCGGAAATAAGGCTTATAGTATCAAGAGAATCCATTTCAAGCTCCTGACGCAGCTTGGTATCCCCGTTTATCTCGACATCATCATCAACGCAAAGCTCTTCGCGTATGATCTCAATAACTCTTTCAATATCTACCTTCATTTTTTTCCTCCTTACGTTATGCGGTCAATGACCTGTTCTTTCGTCGATTATCTCTGCAATTTCCCTCACAGTAGTACAACCGAGCAGATCCTTTACTGAAAAATCTATACTGAATCCGTTTTTTATCTGCGAGCTTATCATAAGTCCGCAGAGGGAATCAATATCATATGAATATATCGACGAATCTGTATCATCGATCTTTATGCCTGTTATCCCTTCTATCATGCCGCAAAGCCTTTTTTCGGTCTCGCTCTTATAATTAACAGGCAAATCACCGTCAGTACGCCTTATATGACATCTTTTCTCCCAGCTTTCGGGCATGATAAGGTCAGCGTTCCTGTTTTCACCGATATATCCTGAGATATACCTTTTTTCATACCCCGTGACAGCCTTTGCCATACTCGTATCCATCGGGGCATTCTCAGCATTTCTTTGAGCAAATATAAGCGCCGCGTCAGTAGCTTTTTTCTCATTTCCCTCAAAGAAACGTATATTTTCAAAGCCCGCGCCTTCAAGTGTACGGCAGAAATGCTCCTTTTTCATTATCGGACTGTATCGTCTGAGAGGATCGTTGAAATAGTTCCACCACTCGGGAGTAAGGCCGTAAAGCATCTCGCTTATATGGTGACCGTCGATAGTCTGCAGCAGAACAAGATAGCCTCCCTTTCTTAGAGCCTTGAAGCAATTCTTCAGCGCCCCCTTCATATCTCCCGTTGCCTGAATAACATTACAGGATACGATCACATCGAAATACTCATCGGGCACGCCCTGTTCCCTGAAATCCGCGGTGACGTCAACCTTGCAGAACTCAAGTGAAGTATAGCCGTTTTCCGCTGCATAGATCTTTGCTTTTTCAATGAATGAAGCTCCGATATCGGTAAACCAGTAATCACCGTTATGTTTTTCTGTCACCTTTACGGCATTCCATGTAACAAGTCCTGTACCCGCACCTATTTCCAGTATCTTCAGCGGTCGCGCACTTTCTGCGGCAAGCTCTTCCAGCATTTCGGCAAAGATCGATGAATAAAGTCTCACCTTATTCATTTCGGGTATCTTTTTATACATATCAAAAAGCTTGTTGTAGGAGCCGTTGGGATAGAGTATCTCCTTACCGAGCCCCCTTCCTTCAAGAACTTCCGGATAATGTGCGGCTGCATCGGCATAAAGCTCAAAAAACGGTATATAATCAGGTTCAAGCTTCCTTACCTTTTCCAGTACAGCTTCAATAGTATCAGCTTCGGATATGCTCTTGATGCATCTGATAATGTCACTGTCGCTTATGTCCTGTATATACTCTGTATTATCAATGGCAATGTAACCGTTATCCCTCAGGAATGACAGCATAAGCATAGCAAAAGGCAAATATTCCTCAACGATACCGAGCTTATCCTTTATTTCCGCCCAGCTCAAAGCACTGTCCTTACGGACGAACAGGCCGTAATGCTTGAAGTATCCCACAGAAGCTGAAAGGCAAAGCATATCCAAAGAAGCTTCAAGGTTTTTATTCTCCTTTACACACTTTATATCGGAAGCTTCGAGCATTCTGCTTTCTGTACCTGCAAACCCGGCATATAAGGTCTCTGTATCCTTCCATCCCGTTTCATCGGGCATATACTGGAGCACTTCGGTCTCGCACTTTTTGCCAAGGAATGAAACGAGCTCTGACATTTCCCTTGAGCAGCCGTCCAGTATCACCTGTTTCTTCTGAATAAACGGCGTTTCATCACGTTTTTCCTCTAACTCGTTATAGTTTTTTTCATTGAACGAAGAAGGAGGAAGATATATCCTTCTGCCATCGGGAACCGCTTTGTCAAGTAATCCCACAGATGTTAGTGCAGACAAACCATATAACAAAGCTTCACCGCGATCCGTTATGTCATCACAGATCATGCTGATGAATGTTTTTCCGCTGCGGTTCTTCACCGATTTTTTGGCAAAATAAGAGAGCTGTCCGCCAACACCGATCTCAACTGCAGCCATGCTCTCAAATGTATCGAACACCATTGCCGCATTGTAGAAATCGACCTTGCTTCTCAGCTGTTCTGTCCAGTAATCTGCGGATACAAGCTCCGTATCAGCGATACGCCCCGTATACGAGGATATATATGTGACCTTAGGAGGTTTAAAGCTGATAGTATCAAGAAGCTTCCTGAAATCGGGGATTATCCCATCAACAATACTACAGTGTCCCGCACGTTTCAGAGGGAGCTCCGTACAATAAATGTTTTTTTCTCCCAGTACCTTCATATAGCTGTCAACGTCATCCGCAAGTCCTGTTATCATAAATCTGTTCGGAGTATTCCGCGCCGAAATATATATGCCTTCAGGCAGCTCAAACTCATCGGGATCTCCTAAAACGGTCAGTATCTTACCCTCGGGAAGCCTTGCAAGAAGCTTATTTCTCAGATAATAGAGCCTTATCAGTTCTTTTCTTGTAATGACTCCGGCAAAGTATGCCGCTGTATATTCGCCTGCACTGTATCCGATAACAGCGTCGCAGGCAACTCCCGCCTTTTTCAGCATATCTCCCACAGCGCACTGTACACAGAGCAGCAGGAGCGCTGAATTGAGCTGTGTATCGGTAAGCTCACCTTCGCTAAGGGTTTGCCTGAGATCAATACCGCATTCGGACTCTACATCATCGAAAACAGCATCACAGCATTCTCTTATCTCCGGCGAGATATTGTATACAGCTCTGACTTCATCAATCCCCAACACATTGCTGCCGGGGAAAAGCCATATGACTCTTTGCTGTTTTTTTCCGACCGGTTCCTCATAAGTAATGAACGGCTGTCTGAGCATACCTGCAAGGCTTTCGGTGCTCCCTGCGCCAAACGGGACGCGGTATTTTTTCAGAGGAGCTCTTGAAGCGATCGTGTACGCTATATCCCTCAGCTGTGTTTCGGGCTCATGCTCAAGATAATAAGCGAGCTCGCTGCAATCTTTTTTCAGGCACTGCTTATCATCAGATGAAATGATAATGCCATATCCGCTCCGATCCTCTGAGATACCGCTGCTTTCAGCTTTATATGCCGACAGAACGACATGACAGTTATTGCCTCCGACTCCGAAAGCACTTACTCCCGCATACCTGAGATCATCATTTCTTTCGCAGCTGTCCGCCACCTTATATCCGAATTTCTCCATCGAAAGCTCGGGATTGATCTTTTCACAGTACAATGACGGGACTATTGTACCGTGTTCAAGCATAAGAACAGTTTTTATCAGACCTGCAACACCTGCCGCAAAATTAAGATGTCCGACATTTGATTTGACTGAGCCTATGTACAAGGGATTCTCCGTTCTGTCGCCGAACACCTTGTTTATCGAGGTGATCTCTATTGCGTCGCCAAGCTTTGTTCCCGTACCGTGAGCTTCGATGTAGCCGATATCATCAGCTTCAAGCTCTGCTATATAAAGTGCGTCAGACATTGCTCTGCACTCGCCTTTGACGCTCGGAGCAGCATAGCTCGCCTTTTCGCTTCCGTCGTTATTTATAGCGGAGCCCTTTATTACCGCATGGATAACATCATGATCCTCAATACTGTCACTGAGCATTTTTAGAAGCACTGCACCGCCTCCGCAGCCCGGGACGAACCCGTCTGCATCGGCGCTGAATGGCTTCGTATAACCGTTTTTAGACAGTGTATTTTCAGCGTTCATATAGTATTCCTGATTTTCAAGGATATTAACTCCGCCTGCGATAGCTATATCACACTCTCCGTTTATGAGAGCGTTCACAGCTTCATGGACCGCATAAAGCGAGCTTGCACACGACGCCTTTATCGGCACACAAGGACCTGTAAAGTCCATATGATAACCTATCCTTGACGCAGACGAGCCGTCAAGAAATGTTTTTCTCAGACTCTGTTCTTCGGCAGTATCTTCCGAGGTGGTGAAATAGCCTTTCCAGACATAAACAAATTCATAAAGCGAACAGAAAAGCCCGACACGCACATTTTTCCTGTTTTCGGAATATCCTCCTGTCTCAAGCACCTCGGCGCAAAGCTTGAACATCATTCTTTGCTGAGGATCCATAAGCTTTGCGGACAATTCGCTGAGCCCGAACGCCTCGGGATCAAAGCTGTATGCGTCATTGATACGTCCGAAAGCATACGTTCTGCGGAGATCTGATCCGTCCTCCCTTGTGATACAGTCCCTTCCGTTTTTAAGGTTCTGCCAGAACCTTTCAGGTGAACTGCTTTCGGGGAAACGGCAGGAATACCCTATAACAGCTACATCTGTATCTTTAAACCTTAAATCATTCTGCATATTCTATTATTCCGCTCCAATCCTGACGACCAGCTTGCCCTTATAGACTTTTTTTGCAAAGTCCTCATGAGCCTTCGGCAGTTCGCTCCAGTCATATTTTTTCCTATATAGGGGTGAATATCGTACTTTTCCACAAGCTTGATGTACTCCGCCGCGTCCTTCTGAGTGCCTGCATGAGAGCCTTGTATCCTTCTCTGGTTAAGCCACAGGAACCTCAGATCTATATCCGCCATATACGATGATGTGGCACCGCAGAGAACTACCATTCCCCCATTTCCGCACACGAACAGCGATGTGGGAAGAGTATCTCTGCCCGGATGCTCCAGTACTATAGCAGGTGAACGCTTTTCTCCGACTATCTTCCATATGCTTCGTCTGAATTTAGTTGCCTGAGCTATCCAGCTGCGGTACTCATTGTCAGAAAGAGAGCTTACGCTTCCCCAATGGTCAAACTTCGAGCGGTCTATATATCCCGCTGCTCCGAGCTGTTTACACAGTTCGCCCTTTTCCTCGGAGGATACCACCGCAACAGGGATCCCGCCGAGAGCCTTTGTGATCTGGATAGCTGATATACCGAGGCCGCCCGCGCCGCCCCATATAAGAACAACATCTCCCTTTTTCAGGGTATTGCCTTTCCAGCCATTCAGCATACGGTATGCAGTAACTCCTGTTGCATAGGCACAGGCAGCTTCGTCATAATCAAGATTATCTGCCTTTTTGACGCACTGACACTCCTGGACCCTTGAAAACTGAGCAAATGCTCCGTAATTGCTCTCATAACCCCATATATGATAAGAAGGGCTGAAGCAGGGATCCATTCCCGACTGTATATCCTTATCGTCTGAGGAATACTTCGAGCCCCCGACGCAGATAATATCTCCTACCTTATAGTTTTTTACGTTTTTTCCGACTGCATAAACTATTCCGCATGATTCCGAGCCGCAGATATGAAAATCCTGCTTCTCGTCAAAATAATCGCCGTTACTGTCTATAACATTCTTGGGCTTTCCGGTCGCCGCCCATATACCGTTGTAATTGATTCCCGCGCTGATATTATAAACAAGTAGCTCATCATCGCGTATCATCGGAACGTCAACCAGCTCCACGCCGAATGCGGTCTCGGGCGAACCCAGCCGTTCATTCCTTATCGTCCACGCATACATCCTGCGAGGCACAGTCCCCAACGGAGGACGCTCTCCGATCTCATATATTTTGTCAACAAATTCCATTCAGATCTCCCATAACATAAGCTGTTTAAATTTTTATCATTATCCCGAAGCCTGTTCAATCCTGATTATACTTGAGGCTCTCGCTTACATCCACCTTGTATACCTTTCGGCGAAGCAGCAGCAGCGACAAAAAGTAACTGATAAGGATACAGCCGAAATAGACCGCTATGCTGACAGGCGATATCCATGCGCTTATATAGCACTGGAAGCTTTCTACATTCCCCTTGAAATAAAAATCAGAGAAAAGATATCCCAGATACAGTCCAAGTACAGATGATATCACAAGGATAACAAAATAAACATTGAGCACCATCCTGTTGATCTCTCTGTTTTTCATACCCAGTATTTTGAGCATCGATATCATTCCCGTATTTTCCTGTATGAGCATATTTACCATAAGATAGATAACTATGATACAGATCAGGCAGCCGATAACGACCGTACTTGTCATTGACGGTATAATACCGTCGATAACGCTCTGTATCTGATCCTTGAACGACTTTTTGGTGATCGTTGATGTGACTTCGTCGTCAGAATAGCCGATCTTATCCGAGCTCATTACAACATTGTACATTCCGTCGGGGATATCGAACATATCACAGATATTACTCCTGGACGAATAAAGCACGCACTGAACATCATTATCGATGATCCTGTCTATTTTCACCTCATACTCCTTCATAGAAGCCGACTGGAAGAATTTCAGGGTCTCGCCCTCGCCTACTCCGTACTGCATGGAGGCCATTTTGCTGAGGTAATACTTTCCGTCATCAAGATCGGCTTCATTTCCGTCATCGTCCTTGAATTTAAGATAGCGGTCATCATCTACGCCTATGATATTGAAGGTGCCGTTGCTCCCCTCAACCTCAAAAGCAAGTCCCACGGAACCCACCGCTTTTTCAGGGAGTTCATCATCCGTGAAGTCGTCAAGGAAATACTCATATTCAAAATCTCCGACTATATCGACTGCATGATCGCGGTAATGCTTGCATGAATCTATCATATAAAGAGCATAAACCATAACTATGCCGCTTATGATAACTCCGGCAGCAAACGCGAGAGTACGCGAAAAATGGCTGAATATAGTCCTGAATATGTACTTTCGTCTTACAGGAGTATTTACCGAAGAAGAAGCTTTTCCTCTCTTCTTTCCCGAGCCGAGCCTGTTCCTGAGAAGCTCCGTAACGTTTTTCCGTGTTATGCCGATAGTCTGAAGCAGTGCAGACAGGCAATACAGAACCGCAGGGAACAGAAGCGACATCAGTATATCCGATGTGTTGAAGCTGTAATCCACAGGAAGCTTTTCTATCTTAAAAAAGCACATGGACGCCACGCTGTCTTTAAAGAGAAATGCTGCTGCCACGCCCAATATACTGCCCAATGCCGCAGGTATAAGCGCAAAAAGCATATAATGTCGGTATATCTGAGACTTTTTCATACCAAGCGCCAGAAGTACACCGATCTGTTTCGCGTCATTGAGAAGATGTCTCTTTAATACCACGGCAGTAAGGATAATAACTATGAGCAGGATGACGGGAAGGATCAAATTCGCATACATACCGAGCTGCTGACAGAGATTAAGAGGCATTGTGATCCTCCTGTTCATGTCAGCAGGCGTATATGAAAGTGTGCCGTATTCATCATAGATGTATCTTCTAACACTGTTTACGTCATCATTATCATTGTAAACTATCGAGTAATACTCCGATATCTCTTCACCAAGAGACTCAAGCGCTTCATCAGACATTACAGCTATACCGAATTCCGAGTCGGTATGATAGCTGTCCGAAAGATTTTCAAGCATGAACAGATAATCGGGACGCTCAACAAATCCCTTAACAACAAAATCCCTGTCAAATATCTTTATACTGTCAGAGAGCTTTATCGAATTGGCATCCGCAAAATTCCTGCTGATAAGAAGCTCGTTGTCCTTCTCAGCATCCGAACCTTCTGTCACGCAGTATTTGTTCACCTTTTCTGTCTTTGAGAAGCAGCGGATAGCATAGTTTTCGTCCTCGAAATTAACATATCTGTTCTTCTCAACAGTAACGTTTTTTTCGTTTTCAAGCTCAGCCACAGCATCTTCATCAAGCGAAACAGGAAGTGTGAATTCACCGTCTTCGACGCAGTAGTTCTCTCTTATATCGTCTATATATGCTTTTTCGCCGTTTACTCCCGCATGGAAGCATAAAAAAAGGCATATAGCCACTGCCGTAAGAAGCGAAGAGAAAAAGTAGAATGAAAAATTCTTCTTGATGCTTCTTATGTATCTTTTGTTTAATGTAAGCATTTTTAACCCTCGCTATATTCTATGATCAAAGTTCAAGTTCGCTTGCCTTGACTTTTGCTGTGTTTATCTCATTTGAAATGATCTTTCCGTCATGAATCCTGATTATCCTATCACCCATTCTTGCGATCTCATTATTATGAGTTATTATTATTATCGTTGTGTTGTATTCGGCATTGATCTTTTCGATGAATTTCAATACGTCCCCCGAGCTTTTTGAATCCAGCGCGCCTGTAAGCTCATCGCAAAGCAGGAGCTTAGGATTTTTTATTACCGCTCTTGCGATAGCTACGCGCTGCTGCTGACCGCCCGAGAGCTGATTAGGGAAACGGTCGGCAAATTCGTTTATTCCCAGCGTTTTCATAACATCGTCAATATCCAGAGGAGAACTGCAATATTCAGCAACGACCTTGATATTCTCTCTTACCGTAAGATCTGCAATAAGATTATAGAACTGAAATACAAATCCGATGTTTTCGCGTCTGTACATAAGAAGGTCCTTGCTCTTTTTGCCGCTCATCTCTTTGCCCATGAAAACAAATTTACCGTCGGTCATTACATCAATACCGCCGATGATGTTGAGAAGTGTGCTCTTTCCCGAACCCGATGAGCCTAAAATTATCACTATCTCTTTTTCCTCGATTTCAAGAGAAACTCCATTGAGCGCATAAACAGCATTGCTTTCATCTCCGTATCGTCTTACGACATTTTCCATTTTTAAAAGTGACATAAATACCTCCATATCTTATTGATGCACAGATCCGAGTTTGATATGATACCTGTCAGGCTCAGACCGTTTCACCAATGTGTTGCTTAAAATGACAGAGCTCACTGAAGAAAGGCGGTTCAGCCAAAAATGCAATTTGTTATAATATGCTAACTTTATATTATACAATATGCCTTCGCACCAAAACTGTTGATATCGCTAATTTACGACATCAACGTATTAATGCGGTGCTTCTATTATATACTTTTTAAAATATGAATTAGTATATCCTAACAATCAAAAATTATAGCACAGTGACAAATAAAAGTCAAGCTTTTTTTGGAGCGGTCTTATTTATATCTAAATATTCATCATTTTTCATCTTATTTATTTACATAAAGTCAAATTTTTATTGGATATCCCTATTTTCGACTTACTGACCGTACACCCTCTTTCGGAAATGATATTTTTCTTTCCTTTGCAACTCTCTCAATACTTCCATCATACAAGGACAAGATACCGCTGATCCTGAAAGCCGGAATGGGTATGCATATACTGGACGAGATCAATCGCAGTACAGAAATCTTTGACGAAAAACTCAGACTGCGTATCATTGCGTGGAACGGCATTATCTTCAACTGCATTTTAGATTGGGCTGAACGTGGTTTTGCGGAAACTCCTCACGAGCTTGCAATAGAGCTGACAAAGTTCACCCTGACGATGTTTGACAATTAAGCGGAAGTTGTCTTTTACAAAGCGTGAATGCCGTAAAGGAAAAAGCCCTGAGATCTGCTTACGGATAAGCATTTCTCAGGGCTTCATTTATTCCATATTTCCTGCAAATATCCTCTCCACCACGATCTGTGTCATCTCCTGCGCCGACTCGGCATAACCGTTCCTTGCCCACTTCATAAAGATGCCGAAAAGCCCATAGGCAAGGTAGTAGCTTTCGTAAAGTCAAACGTGGCGAAAAGACCATATACGATGTTACTATCAAGCATCTGCTGACAATGAGAGCGCCTTATAAAGGCAAGGGCGATCCGTGGTCAAAGGTGTGTTCAAGTGATAACTGGACATACGCTTCTCTTGACTTTCTTGGCGGCAGGAACGGACTAACAGACGAGTTCAACTATAAGACGGTGTGCCTGCATATTCTGACGGGAATATTATACAAGGCAACAAATATGAAGACCGTTGATTACGCAAACAAATATCTTTTCGAGCCGCTTGGTATCAAGCCGTACTCTGTCTACATTGCAAAAACAGCAGAGGAACACAAGCAGTTTACTATAGAGAAAACTCCTAAAGGAAACGTCTGGTTCTGCGATCCCGAGGACTTGGGGACTCCCGGATACGGACTTTGTATGTCGGCTGATGATATGGCTAAGATAGGGCAGCTTTGTCTAAACATGGGCGTTTACAACGGAAAGCGTATTGTTTCTTCAAACTGGATAAAAGAAATGACGCACCCAAGAATCATTGAAAATCAGAACTGGCAGAGTATGGAATATGGCTATCTGTGGTGGATATTAGACCGTGAAAAGAAAGTATACGCCGCTCTCGGTAACAGCGGAAACGTAATTTATATCAACCCTGAAAAGAATATCGTTATTGCAGTAGCGTCATATTTCAAGCCCACTGTAATGGACAGAGCTGATTTCATAAGGAAATACATCGAACCATTTGTATGCGAGTTGACTTAAGACAATAACTGTATAAACGAAGTGCCGCCATTAATGGCGGCACAATCATTATTACACATCAAATAGTTTATCTGTCGCATCAAGGTCAAGAAGATAATACTTCCTGCCTTTCTGACGATTCTCAATGAGCAGAATTTCAGGAATAAGCCTTAACCTGCTCCGTAATGTATTCTCTGACAGTTTCAGTTCATTAAGAAGCTCCTCACGGGAGATACCGATATTGGAGAATAATGCTGCCTGAATCAGAAGTTCGTACAAATGAGCAATATCGTTCTTTTCAGCATTAGGTAAGCTACCGACACGTTGACAGTAGTATTTCCATTTATACTTCTTCTCTTCAAGAGTTTCCAGCAGCTGTTGCAGCGATATCTCCAGTATATTCAGGAACATCTCCACAAACGGCGTAAGTTCAGCTTTGTTGTGTGCATCGTTGCATACTTCAAAAGCCTTATAATACTTTGAAATATTCTCTTTTACAGTATAAGAAAGTCGGTATCCAATAAGAGGATTGAGTTGACGCGATAACAGATAGCTGCTTATGAATCGGCTCGTTCTGCCGTTTCCGTCGTAGAATGGATGAATATATCCGAACAGGTAGTGGAATACAGCTATCCTGATGAAGATATCGATATCGTCATCGTTCAACACTGCAAGGCTCTGATTCATGGTATCGATTATTTTACTCTCGGGCGATAATCCTTTGTGAATAACCTTCTGAGTTGCTGACTGTACTTCAACACCGGATTTACGGAACATTTCACCATCAGGCAGATTCTCAGGATCAGTTGCCTTTATTTCTTCATAGAAGATATCATCATAGACCTTGCGTATATCCTGACAATTCTTAAAGGACATAGTCTGATTATCTTCCAATGCAGCATACTTAGCGACAAGTCCAACGAATCGGTTGCGTTTATCCCGCATTGACAGATCCTGAAGTATCTCACCAATCTCTTTCCTGGTACTGTGAACACCTTCGATGTTATTTGTAAGTAAAATCTCATCTATCAGACATTTGGAAGTGAACTGAGATATTGCAAGTTGAGGCAGTGTATTAGCCACAGCGTCAACAGCTTTGTCCAAACGCTCTATCGAAATAATCTGTTTGTATATCTCAGGAGTCTGACAGATAAAAGCAGCGTCATTCCCGATAGTTACATTCAGGTGAATTGTAGTATCAGCGTTATATCTGCTGTTGTATTCATCTTGGTATTCTTTAGCTCCCATATGGAATAGAGCTTTAAGTGTTTTCCTTGACATATATCTCATCTCCTTCTGACAGTTGTTATTATCTGAAGCCCAAAATCAAATATGCATTGAGTCAAAATGTGATAAAAGCTTAGAGCAAAACGCAAATTTTGAATATTTTGCGCTTATCAAACTGATTATATCACACATAAACGCAAATGTCAACTGGAAATGGATTATCCATGAGTAAGAATTGATATCACCCTTTGTTTAGATAATCATGAGTTAGTAAATTACGAGTATGTTATTTCTTAAGCCTTTTTTATTCGAAATCTCTTCAAACATAGCCGTGAATTAGAATTATCATACAGTACACATTCTGGTTGAAATATATCAGAACAGCTAACCCGGCACAAAGGCCGGGAAGAAATATTATCTTGAAAGCTGTTCTCGTTGTTGGGGTTAATTGAGGCAATATTCGGTTTTCGCAGCGTTAAGTTCAACCTTCAGTGTTTTTATGCGGATAGAAGATTCTTGTAAAATCCTTCTTTTTCTCAGTATTGTTGTCCCCGTCGCCAACAGGTTCAGGAGATTTATTCTTTTTCTCAATTACGAGTTCAACCGGCTTCTGGATTATATCAGCCATTCTCTGAGCCATACGCTCATGTCACAGATCAGCTTCAGCTTGAACATATTTCAAATCTTGAAATGTTCCTGAAATAATATGATTTGCAGTTCGCCCATCACGGGCGAGCTGTTTTTTTCTATTATATAGGAGACTTTTTGCGGACACTTGGACACTCCGCTGAATACAGCCATTTATAAGGCATAAAAAAGCACCTGTCTGTTTGGACAAGTGCTTAGTTTTTATTAAGTTTTCGTGCATACAATTATTATCTGGGACGGCAGTAATGATAATTGAGCATAAACTCAAACTCATACCCTTGCGGGTTGCTTTTAAACTCTTCTCTTTTCTTGAGATCGGTGATAAACTTCTCTGCAATTCCGGCATCTTCATTTCGATTTTCAATATATTCAAGAGACCACAAGAAATCTTTCAGTTCTTCTGCTTTGGCTTGGTTTGTAACCTCGTAACCTTCCCACCACGAACAGCTTCTTTCCTCAGTCAGTTCAGAATCCGGCACACAGCTTCTGCTAAATATATAGGAACATATTTCACGCAGAGCAACTCTCGGTACAGAGGTATAGGCATTTCCTTCTGCTCCTTCTTCAAGCAGATACTGTTTTCCCATATATTTTCCGCATATTCTGAAAATAGCCGGTGGAAGATCAAGGAACAGACTGCTGGCCCACCAGCAGATTTCTTCATAGCCAGCATAATCACTTGCAGGCGCAGGGATCACTTTCGGACCGGAGATGATGTCACCGGTTCGCTTGTCCTTGATGCGTACGCTGATATCAAAATCGAAACTCAACTTCAACACCTCCTGTACTTCCGTTATACCGGAATTATAGCACAACAGGAAGAAAAAGTCAATCAGAAGAAGTACAAGCTTAATCTATCCAACTATTATATTCGTAAATACTCAAACTTCACGGATGAACTTTTTCTTTTATATATAAAGCTTTTTGTGGACACTTGGACACTCTGCTGAATATAGCCGTTTCAGAGACATAAAAAGCACCTGCTTTTCAACAAGTGCTTACGTTAAACATATTGCAGTATAAGTGAAAAACTATTTTGTCAGTGAATACATACATTCACCATCATCGGTATGAATTATCACATACTCATATTTTTTTGAAACAACATAAAAATCATCAAGCCAGCCATCGGTCTCCTTTAATACGGCTATAATTTCAGGAATATACCCTTCATAAACCCAGCCCTGACTCAGTATAAGATAGTGCATATTATTGAGATACTCATCCGGTATTAATGATGCTATACTACCGATATATTCATTATAATCCTTTCCCCAGTGAATCAATGGAGATCGTTTCAGATTCTTTTGAAAAATCAGCCATAGATAACTTAACTCCGTGAAATCAGGTTTTCTTTTATCTTCATAATCAATAAAACTGTAATAAAACTTATTGATTACAGACTGATAATTATTTTTTGATGCTTCATAAAAACGTTTTCTGTCAATGTTTTCTTCTTTGATTATTTCTTCGATCTCATCACGTATCCAGTATCTGAAAGGTTTACGGAATGCTTTATCCTGCCATTCGGTACTCTTCCAATCATCACTCATAAAATCACCCGATATTTCTGATATTGTATATAGATCTCGGCAGCTTTTCAACATCTGAATTATAGCACAGCAGGGAGAAAAAGTCAATCTGAAGAAGTACAAGCTTAATCTATCTAACTATTATATTCGTAAATACTCAAACTTCACGGATGAACTTTTTCTTTTATATATAAAGCTTTTTGTGGACACTTGGACACATCTATATTATTAAAGCTTCGCTCAAAAATGACGCATACTTTTCAATTGTGCATTTTAGGGAGCTAAATCTCCCTTTTACTCTCTTGGTATACAGTTCTATTTTACCATCGCTCATTACAGATGTCCCAATGGATGTATAATAATTTTCTGGATTCTTTTTTTGATCTTCTTCTTGAATAATAATAGCAGAACGTATTTTATCAGATGAAGCGAACTCTTTCAGCTTTTTTATATGCATATCAATACGCTCAGTATTCACATTTGAACATATCATATTTACCAGTTGAGCAGTATCAGTAGTAAGCTGAAAGATGAAATCGCCTATAGCTCTATCCATCATCAAATACAGATAGCTGTCTTTATTATTCATAACATCGTTTTCTTTCAAAAATGAAATAATCTTATCATAGTCAATATTGAAAGCAGATAAAATATCTGCATCTATGTCACCGGTAATTAGCCGTACGAGATCCATAGCTATAATTCTATCAAGAACATCCTCTATATATCGTATCACTTCTTCATAGTATGAAGATATAATATATTGAAATTTTGAAGTTATACGCTCCTTATCCTTTGCAATGATCATCTTACGAAGGGTGTATGGATCTGATGCTTCAGGATAAATCGCTCTTATCTTATCAGGGGTCACGTTACATAGATAATATACTTTAATGCTATTTGCAAAATTTGCATCAGGAAAAATATAAGAAATACTGAAAGGTTCAGGATAATCTATTATATCATATCCTCTAATTGTGGGCAGCTTTTTCTCATATTCTTTATCCGTGCGGACTATCAACTGCGGAGCAGGAGAGACTTTTTCTTTTTTACGCTTGAAAAAGCTGAACATATCTTTCACCTCGGTCAATTCTGATTCTGGTATTTGAGTTAGCACAGCAGAAAAACAGCTTAATCATTACCTCAGGGAGACTTTCTTTAACTTATATTATATAATGCTCATGCAATATCGTCAAGCAAAAAGCAATTGATTTTTAGATCAGAATAATGTATAATGATCATAAAAGGAACATTATCTTTCATAAGCGTTATATACGATGTATAGTTCCAAGGAGATAACCATGGACGACAAGTATCTTCTGATAGAAAAGTATCACTTACAACATGAAAGCAACGCATGGTACTCGGACAGGGAGAACTCACATAAGCACCTTATATTCAAGGACGCCTTCTTTGAACGTACAGACATTATCGGTCTGCTGTTCAGGATCAATAAACTCTGCATGGCTAAGGTAAAGTATTTCCGTGCTAACATAGATAAGTTTGAACCATTAAAGTATCATTATAAGGACGGATTTATTTCTGTACCTCTTTGGGATGCAGACTTCCTGAGGCACAAAGCCTCAGGTTACATTCTTGATTTCCGCTATCTGCAAACAATAACTGTATATGATGATTTTGTTGCACTTTGTCAAGAGTTGGAAGCTTTTGAGAACAAATAAAAAATGATAATATTATGCACCCTTCACGGGTGCATTTCTTATAACTATCTATTTTAATAACACTAAGCCCTTCTTTTGTTAACCTTGGTTAACAACAAACTGCAATATACTTCAAAAACTCTAAAAAACACTCAGTGATTCTCGGCGATATTTCGAGAAAAAATAAACGCGTTGCTGCACGGTTGCTGCAATTGTATAAAAATGGGCATAAAAACAGGCACTTCCGATTGCTCGAAAGTGCCTATATTACGTTGTAAATTTATGACTAAAGAGATGACATACGACAAATGGCTATTTTTCGTACTTTGTCAAAACAATCATATCATAAAAATGTATGTAACGGATTTTCAATTTGTAAATCCTGCTCCATGTGTGAATTACACATGGAGCTTTTTTATTTTATCACTGTTTTTACTGAGCTGTTCAAAGGTAATTCCATATTTATATGCAATCTCGTGAGCATAGCTCTTTCCGTCAGGTTTTTTGTAGCTTATCTTAAATGATCGCTTTCCGTTGTTGTTTTCCATCACTACGCTGACTGCTCCGTATCCAGAATCAACTGCTTCGCTTATCTTATCAGCATTTTCAGCTAATTCGTGCATATGGGTATTGAAACAAGTTCGTGCCCCGATACAGCACAGGTATTTTAGTACGTCCTCGGCAATATACAGTGACTCTGTATGACTGGTAGTCGCAAATGACTCATTGAAAAGAATCAAGCTTTCGTTCCCTGCGGTCTTGCAAATCTCATTGAACCGCTCTGCTTCCTCTCCGAGGCGACCGAGAGATACTGTCTTATCCTCTTCAATCGGGAAATGAGTATATATTCCGTCACACAGACGAATCTTAGCAGAAGATGCTGGAACAAAAACTCCGCACTGGTACATCAAAAAAGCCAGACCAATCCCCTGTGTGAGTATAGTTTTTCCGCCACGATTTGGCCCCGTAAGTATTTGAACAGTTTTTTCCTTTGTGAACTCAATATCGTTGCATATTATTTCCTCCTCAACTTCGCCTTTCATTTGGCAAATGGCGAGTTTAATGTTGTAGAAATCCGTAAGTATAGTATCGCCTTCTGAAGTCTCTCCAATACAGCAAGACATACCATGTTCTTTGAGTTTCCTTTCAAGTTCGATAAACCTTAGATAGAACAATATCTCGTCTGCAAGTTTTCCGAGAGCCTGCCCGCTGACATCCACATACTTGTTAAGCACTCGCTTCAGCTTGGAAGTTGAAGAAGGTAGCATTCTCTCGATAATAGTGTTTAAATTGTTCATAAGCATACTGTCAGTGGGACGGTTTGTAGGTGATGGCAATCCAGTATAATTCTGACCTGTTCGGCTGCTCACTTCATTGTGCATTTCCATTTCAAAGGGCAGCAGATCTTTATCGTTGATCTGATCCTTAGAATGAAACTTGATAAATCGCTTTAGAGCACTCTGACGTTCAAAGTAGAAATTATTGAGGGATAGTATGCCCGTTTCTCTCGGATAAAACTCCTGATCCAGATTTACACCGATAGTAATACTTTTAATATTGTTTATATCATCTCCGACTACGGCGAGATCCTTTTCCAGTTCCTCAAATCCACTGTTACTGCAGATATCGTTTATATACTCCGAAAAGAGCTTCATGCCATCTGAACTAAACTCATGTCCCTTTATGACATCCTTTATTCTTAGAACTGCAGTAACGTATGCATCAAGGTCTCTGAGTCGTGTCAGGAGCTCCATTATGGTTGAGCTGTTTCCGAACTTTACAAGACGATCCGCGGCATAAAAGTGCATGGATTCAAATATATTGTAGAGTTCTTCGCAGAGATCGGTATTGTCGCGCAGTTCGTTATATATTGCTCTGCGATAGCTTATTGTCCGTTCACTAACAGGCATTTCAAGAAGTATCCTTCTGAGTACGATCTCCTCTGATGAATTGCTTGAAATATTCTGAGTTAAAAAACTCACTGCAAGATCATTTTCTGTATTTTTGCTTAGTTTGAAGTATAAGTCACTTTCACATGGAGAAAGCAGACTAAAGCTATTTATATCTGATATTTTGCTTTTGCTCATAGTTGATCTCCTAATCATGTAGTTCGTTTGCTTTTTCAATGACAAACTCTATATTTACAGTGTTTAAGTTCGTTGATCTCGATTATTCAGAACAGATCCAGCATACTATCAAGATAGATCTCTTCACGGACAATAAGCTGATATTCCGGCTTTGTGAGGTAATAAAGCAGGAATTCAAGATTGACAGCGCTTCCGAGTCCTCTGCCTTCTATTTTGAAATTGGAAAAACCGAGAGGGAGATATGTGTTGATGATGTCATCTATACTGATAAATCCGGGATTTTTCATTGCCTTTGAAAAACGGTATCCGTCTTTGGCATCAGGTGCGGTACAGATGCGCTCGGGACAGTTTTCTCCGAGATTCTTCCGGCTTACATTTTCGTAGCACGCTTTTCTGTCTTTACAGTAGAACGAGCAGCATTCATTGCACAGAAATTCGACTTTATCTTTCTGGAAGCCTCGATTGCATCCAAGATTTCGCTTTGATACTCAAGGATCTCAAAGTCTGAAAGCTCCTCAGTATCTTCGAAGAACTCTTCTTCCTCATCTTCATCAAATGAAGGCTGTATCTCACGCTGAACTTTAAGGGGACAGTAGAACTTCAGCTCTGTGAGTTCTTTGGCCTCAATATGGATATCCGGCTGAAACTCAACTCCGATGTCTGTGTTCTTTGCGATTGAGATGTCATCTCTCATTGCAAGCTGCTGTATGATAGCATTTTTGACAAGGCTCTCGACCTCGTCCATGTCGATCATATCAGCATATGTGAAGTCCGTCTTACCTGTATGAGCAAGTTCAGCGATCTTTTCGACAGTATCCCTGATCATATCATGGAGCTTCAGTTCAGCCTCAGATGTCTTATAACGCTCATAGATAAGAGCTGCATCGGGAACGAACATAGAAAGACGGGGATAGTCAAAGCCTTCAGCTTCAATAAGCAGACCGTCATCGCTGTGCTCGTCAAGAAGCATTATACAGTGATATGCTTTCTCGTCCTCGAACATAAGGTCCTTGGCGGCGGTTATGGCTTCATGTTCCTGATACGGGTTTGCTTTCAGTCTTTCAAAGTCTGAGTGAGGCAGGAATACCCATTTCTCAACCTCACAGCGTTTGGTGTTATGGTCGGAAGCCTTATGCATCAGCTTACCGCTCATAAAGTAGTTGTTCATTTTTTCTTCCTCCTGACAGAATTATTCCATAGACAGCAGGCGTGATCTGCTTTGTCTATGTATCTGCCACAGGAGGCTCACAAATCGTTCACAGCGGCTGTATCTTTCCTCGGCGGCGTAGTTTACCGACCTGCCACTGCTGCCGTCGAAAACGGCTCACAAATCGCTGATAGGCATTCTATCATTTGTTTTGGGTAAAATAAAAAAGGACTCGATTCAGAGTTTTCACATTTCGTGAAAACCACTAAAACCGAGTCCGAAACTTTGTGTACTATTTTTCTCTGAAAAACTGAGATTTGCCTGTGCTTAGACCTATGAGTTGTATAAAAGCTGCCTTTGTGGCAGTTCAAATCCTCCAAAATTGCCTAAATATTGCAATGTCATCCCTCAGTTTTTCAATTTTTCACCCAACACTAGGGCAGCAAAAAAGCCCGATAAATCGGGCTTTTCAGTGCGTGTCATTCTTTTAGTCACGCCAATATGGCTAAAAACGCTTATTTTGATACAATGCACCCTCTGTTATTTCGGAGGGTGCATTTTTGTTGGGGTAAAAGCTATCGTTTTCTGATTGAAAAAATATCACGAACCAGTACCATTATACTTCATAGCGCCGTGCATCCATATCTTGTAGCTTATCCAGAAGAAGAATATGCCTATTACAGGCGAAAGCCATGAGAGAACAGGTGTTTCATCAGGACGAAGAAGCACAAGACTCGGATAGTACGCAATAAATGCGATCGGCATTACAAATGTGAATATAAAACGGAATGCAGGACTGAATATAGTCACAGGATATTTAGCATAGTCCTTGAATCTTGTTACAAGATCAAGCACAAAGAATGAATTTTCTATCCAGAAACATGTTGCAGCCGCTGCATTCTGCATAGCTACCATTACCAGCGAAGCCGTAAGTAGAAACACTATCATCTTCAACAATATCAGCGGTGAAAAAACAAGTCCTATTTTCCCCCACGAATATATCAAAGTACCGATACCAAAAGCAAATTGTCCAAGTCCTTTGATATCAAATACCTCCGACTGGAAATAAAAAAACAAATTGATCGGTCGGAAGCAGTATTTAATAAAATCTCCCGTATAAACATTCTGTCTCAAATTCCAGTTGTTATCGAAAAGACACTGTACAGGTGTCAGTGCAACAAGCGAGAAACCGTACAAAAACAACATTTCATAATATCCCCAACCATTTATGGAAGGGAAATTCCTGAAAAGTATCCAGAAACTTATAAATCCTGATATATTTGTAAGTATCATTCCTATTGTTGAAATTATGAAATCAGCACGGTAGCTCATTTTACTTTTAATATCCTGTTTTAATATCTTTACATAGATCCTTAAATAGAAGCCTAATCCTTTTTTCTTCATTCCGATCAGCCTCCATTTACAGTTATTTTGCGCAGTGAAAAATTCCAGAACAGTATGCTTATAACTGTCATGAGTACGCACCATATCAACTGTACACCAAGTACGTGAATAAGCTTTTCAGGCTCAAGGTCTGCATCAAGTAGTATTGAAAGTGGTGCGTTATATATAGATTGGAACGGAAGATGATCCGCAACTTTTCTGAACGCATCTGGAAAGAACGCAAGAGGTATTGTAGCTCCTGAAAGCAAAAGCACAATCACCTGCTTCATTATGTTTATTCCCCATATTGATTCAGTATACAGACATATAGTTCCAACTGTAAAATCTATGTTGTAGTTTATGATTATCGCCATGACTACTGATATGACAAAGAATACCAGGTTTATACCAATATGTATCGCACCATGAGTTACAGCAGCTACTACTATAAAGGTGGGAAGGAATGTCAGAAAGAAATTAGTAAAAAATGAACCGGAAAACGACCAGAATAAAAAGCTTCTGTATTTCATAGGCTTCAGCAGGTCAAGTACTATCTTTCCTGACTGTATATTTCGTCCCATTTCCCATACAGTATACATTTCCATAAAGTTGAACAATGCTGTTGCAAGTACGACATATATTAAAGTATCAAAGAATGTCATACCATTTACTACATCTGTTCCAGACGAATCATATATTGCCTTCCAAAGAAAATAGACTACTATAAGATACAAAAGATTTCCTACAATTATTACAAAGGAAGCAAGGCGGAACTGTAATGCTTCCATAATTCCTGCTTTTGTAAGGGTGAGGTATTTTTTTATGTTCATGCCACACCATCCTCATATATCTTCTTGATTACTTCTTCTGTTGATATTTCTTCAATCTTCATATCGGTAATTTTATTAGAATTTTGAAGCTTTGTCAGAACGTCCATGATAGTAGCCTTTTCTTCATCAACAAGAACAGATATCCATTCATCATTAACATTAACAGAAAAATCAGGAACGACTTTTTTGACATTTTCTGCCTGAGTTTTGAAATCTCCGTCAACTCTTATTTTTAATGTACGGTACGAGCCAAAGAAACCTTTAAGATGCTCTATATCATTATCATAGAGCATTTTGCCCTTGTCTATTATAACTATTCTGTGGCATAGCGCATCAACATCACCCATATCGTGAGTAGTAAGGATAACAGTGGTGTTCTTCTCCTTATTCAATGCGTGGATAAGAGAGCGTATCTTTGCTTTCATCGAAACGTCAAGACCTATAGTTGGCTCATCAAGAAAAACTATCTTAGGGTCATGCAGGAAAGCGGCAAGTATATCGCTGAGTGTTCGCTGTCCCAAAGACATCTGACGCACGGGTTTATGAAGTATAGATTCAAAATCTACAAGATGCCTATAAAGATTTATCATTCCATTGTACTGCTCATCGCTTATCCTGTATATATCCTTTAATATCCTGAAAGACTCTATCAATGGCAAAGCCCACCATAGCTGAGAACGCTGCCCGAAAACAACGCCTATCTCCTGAGCATTCTTAGTACGGTTAACATACGGAACATTACCATTTATAAGTATTTCTCCTGAAGTAGGTTCAAGAACACCTGTCATCATCTTGATAGTTGTTGACTTGCCTGCACCGTTAGGTCCGAGATATCCAACTATCTCTCCCTGCTTTATGTTTATACTTATATCATCTACTGCACGTACTATTTTATAGTCTCTGGAAAAAAGATCTTTTATGCTGCCTCTGAGTCCTTCACGGCGATTAAGAACTTTGAATTCTTTTGAAACGTTTTTAATTTCTATTGCATTCATAAATAACTCCTTATTTAAATATTGCATTGCTCTGCCAATTAAGTATATTTGTTACGAAGTAATGACTGCGAAAGTCAAATAGGAAAACACCGCATTTCTTTGTAAGAAGAAACAGAAAAATTCAAAATTTAGTTGGTTCAGCAAAATAGTATTTTTTTCTGACTAAATTTTGATGTCAATACTTGTTAATTTTTTAATCTATTTATGTTTGTATGTGCCACCTCACAAAGTACTCATGGAAAAGGAGCGTGAGTATCACTCCATTTTTTGACAGCTTACGGTAGATGTACTCATAGCTGATAATGGAATATGACGTATGGCTTCTGTTCCGGCTGCCGTACAGAAGCTCGTCAAGCATTTCTTTAATTACATCGTTATACATTGGGCAGGGAATGTGAAGCTTTTTTAGACCTCGCTTACGGTGTTGCATGATACTTTTGCGATGCTGCAATGCTCCGCTAACTGTGTCCGAGCGAATGAAGCCGAAGAATTTCCTGATAATTTATCATACCAGTACCTCCTAATATCAAAGTCACATCGACCGCTTTGCTATTGATATTATACCGCAATTATCATAGTGGCTCTATACTCCAACAAGGCAGATCTCAAGTCCGTACTGCTGGCTCTGTTGCATCGGCATACACAGTATCTTTTATTCTTGATTAAGCTGAATTTTATCTTTTTCTTTTGGCAATTCTAACTTTTTTAAAAATAATTCCAGTATTTTTTTTTCATCTTCTATGCTTTTTTCAATAAGCGAAACTATTTTTTCAAGTATATCACTATTATTTACTATATCGTAGATATTTGATGCTTTTTTTTGAGCAAGACCTTTTAGATAAATCATCCTTGCCAAAGCAATATTATTGTATATTTTCTTGTATTCTGAAATGATATAATCGCCGTCTGTTTCACTTTCTGCTAATACATATGATATCCGATCAAGCATAATTCTTTTATGTTCAAACAACAGATGAAGATGACGATAATCGATATAGTCATCACCATTTATCATATCCTTTAAAGCTTTGATGATCTCCTTTTGTGAATCAAAACCGAAAACTGCTGTTTCTCCACGTTCAGCAACAACTTCGTAACGCAGCTTTTCTGTAAGCTGTTTAGAACTTATGTATTCTTCAATCAGCAAAATAAGATCTTCTTTTGTGGCAGTATTTAATCTGGCTTTTTCTTCGACACTGATACATCTCATGGCATACAGCTCTATCCAGACAGGAAAATCATCATAACTCTCTCTTTTATGAATAAGTGCATCAAAGGCATTTATTATCTCATCATATGAATATACAACCTTGCTGACTGTGTTTGTAATGTCAAAATTCATAGACAATACTGTCTTTTTCTCAGAGTCATAACCGTATATAAGTATCTCTGATGGATAATGTATCTGATTTGTGAACATTGTATTTGAAAGATAGAATTCATCCACAAAAAGAGTCATATATTTATTATTTTCAAGATTTGAAATGACAGTATCAATTATATCAGATTCAGCCAAAGTACTAAGCTTTATGCATTTAATTTTTAATATGTCATCACAGAAATTTCCAGGTTCAAGATAATCATACCATATATACCCCTTTTCATCCTTCATAGTATACATATTAGTAAAATGACTGATTATCCACTTATTGTAATCATCATTATAAAAAGTACATAAAGGAAAAAGATAATTTTTGTATAAGGTTATAGGTGGTTTACTACAGATATATAATTCTTTCCTTTTTTCTTTCATATTTTTACTCATCCTTTCTTAAAAATAATCCGCTTTCCAATAAAAGACGCGCATACTTTTCTTCCTGAACTATGATATCATCAATTCTTTTTGCAATATCTACAAGCATATTGTATTTTTTTGACAGCATATTTTTTAACATCATAAGAGAAATAATATTCCAATTATCAGAAATAGAAATGTATGCTTTTGACAGCTCAGAATACCCGTTTTTTTCAAGATAATCTGCAAGAAGATAATGCATAGGAACCATTCCGTTCCATACTCCTATTTGCATATGGAATGAGTATAACTGTTTACTTATATTTTCAGGTTGTTTATTCATCAGTTCAATACAATAATCTCTAAGCCATGCATATACGCCTATTCCACTTTCTTCATTGTCTTTTCCGTTTAAAAAAGTCTCAATGCTTTCTTTAAGGTTCTTTTTACACAGCTCGTCAATATTTCCGTGTGTTTCTTCGATAGGTCTGAGTTTCCAAAGCATATTCTGTATGATATCACATTTACTTAGATCTATAACACTTTCATCATAAGGTATTTCTCCTTTGAATGACTTTTTCTTTGCAGAAGGAATAAAGCTGTCAGAGATCCATATATTTTTATCATCAATACCGTATACTGTAACAAGATGACCTGAATGTGTTTTATGATATTCAGGATGATAACTTAAATTGTAAATATCAACACACATCATCACTGGTTGGTTATCAGCTATACTTTTCTTTATTATGTCAAGAAAATCCTCATATCTGTAATCCGTTTTATAATCAATTTCCCATCCTATTGAACGAAAAGCCTTTTTATATTGATCTATATTCAAAGTAAAACTAAGACCACCGACTTCATAAATGCCATTATATACTCTTCTGTGAACATTAAATGCAGTTGTAAGAACTACAAGATTACTTTCGTGTACATCATATCCTGAAAAACGCATTATATCAGACGAAGACGAAAAAAAGCAAATTTTTCCAGGTATACTTGTAAAAGTATCTAAAACCATAATTACATACTCCTATTATAATATAATTAACGTGTAAAACCTTGCATACCGGTAAGGGTTTTCACGTACTTGTTACTTAAGCTATACCGAAAGTGGTAATTGAACTGACGAATCACTCCTTGGGACAAATCGCCCGTAGAAAAGACTGTCATCGCTGCTTTCATTATAGCGTTCAGTTTATGCAGGTTGAGCCACAAGATATGTGCGTTCGTGTGACCAAAAAGATTGAATAGGTAATGAGTAAAGTATGGTTTGCCCGATTACAATTTCAATTCAGGAGAAGCATTTATTATGAACGCAGTAGGTATTGATGTTTCCAAAGGTAAGAGTACAGTAGCTGTACTACGTCCCATAGGGGAAGATGTGGCTTCGTCTTTTGATGTTGCTCACACAGGAAGTGAATTAAAAGTGTTAGCTGACTTCATAAAGAAGCTCCCCGGTGAGACAAAGGTTGTTATAGAGGCAACAGGAAACTATTATGACCCTATTGTCCGTTATCTCCATGAACAAAATATATTTGTTTCCGTAGTCAATCCTGTGCTTATCAGTGACTTTGTATTGGCATTTCCTCACTGTGATACGATCTCAATGATCAATATCAAGACATTTTCAAAGAAGTACAAGAAGTAGTGTAACAGCTCAGCTCCACGAATACGATACTGTTGTGTCCATGTACGGTGCAGGTAAACCTGTAGGTCCTCAGTTAATAGCCGAGATTGGAGATCGGAGACGATTTCACAGCAAAAAATCGATTACTGCTTACTTTGGCTATGACAGCGAGAACAACGATTCAGGCTGGCATAAAGGGTACTGTCGCCTATGAAAATCACCTGAAGGCTCTGATATACGTTCTGAGCCCCAGCTGATCGGTATATTTCCGAAGACTGAATAGTTAAAAAATATTATCCAAAGCATCGGGCTTATCCGAGATTAATTCTTCTAAAAAGATTTCTCTTCCAAGTTCGGCAGATCTTACAAGACCTGAAATTATAAGCTGATTGACAATTATATCCTTTATATCAACAAGTTTTTCTCCGCTTCCAAGTATAGCACCTACAAACTTGCTGATTTTTGTATAGAAAATATGTTCCTCTGTTTGATAATAAGGATAACAGGTGACCTCAAGAAGTCCTGAATTGTTTCTGTAAAGTTTAAGCGGTCCGCCTATTCCTCTGCTCCAGCTGTCGCTTGCAGGAATTCTTAAAGTACCTTCAGTTCCCATAATTATTGTATCACAAGGCGAATCAAGGTTCATAGCCCATGATATTCTGAAATCAAGGGCAATATTGTTTTCAAGTCTGATAAATCCAGCTGCAAAATCGTCTACTCCGAAAACATTTGCATATTCTCCCGGAAAACCGACTTCCTCATAGAATAATGGCTGTTTTCCAAAATAATCTGTTTTGAATCCACTGAAACTCAAAGGCTTAGGGTAACCTATAGCATCAAGTACAATATCAAGTGCATAGCATCCGATATCTCCCACTGCACCAAAACCGCCGGTATTCTTGTCAATAAATGTAGTTCCAAAGCGTACAGGAATATTATGTGATCTGCCGCCGCCAGTCTGGATATAGTATATCTTTCCAAGTTGTCCTTGTTCCACTATCTCCTTTATCTTCATTACATTAGCATCATATCTTTCCTGAAAGCCCACAGTAAATAATTTATCAGATTTTTCTACAGCTTCCTTTATTTCAAGACATTCATCAACTGTAACACAAAGAGGCTTTTCAGCCAATACGTTCATTCCGTGAGCCAATGAATCAATTATACATTCACGATGACTGCAATTGTATACACATATACTTACAGCATCAAGCTCACAATTATTAAGCATTTCAAGATGACCTTTATAACACGGTACATCAATATTGTATTTTGCAATAAATTTCTTTGCCTTTTCAATATCAAGGTCACATACTGCTGTAATTTCAACTTTGCCTTCGTTCTGCAATCTTATGTACTGCTGAATATGAGCATTTGCAATCCAGCCTGTTCCGATAATGCCAACTTTAACTTTATCCATCTTTTCTCCTTACTGTTTCAAACTGTTTGTAAAAGCTCAACAAGTCCTATTTTTGAATTAAACAGGAATGCGACTTTTTTATTTTTTATTGCAATAGCTGGTGCAACATCATCTACCAAACACCATCCATCTGATTTCATTTCGTCTATTTTCTTGTATATATCCTCTGTTTCATAACAAATATGATATGGAAAACTTCCATTTTTTTTAAGGACAAAATCTATAGGTGCTTTTTTGTTTTTGTCATAAATTTCTATTAATTCAACACAGTTCTCACCGTTTTTAATAAAACAGATATTGATATTTCTTGACTCATCATAAATGATCGCACCTTCTTCAAAGCCAAGTTTTTTAAACTGTTCCAATGCATCTACCATATTAATTACGGCATAGCCTATATGATGGACTTTCATGCAACATCTTTCCTTTTCATTTTAATCAGTTAATACGATTATATTATTTGATTTATAAAAATCTCTGAACTGAAAATTTTTTTCTGTTTCATTAAAGATACCTTTAATTGTACTTATTGATTCATTATTTGCAATTTCATTTATTTTATTAAGCATATAATTCTCAAAATTACGTCCGAATGCACGGCAAGACAGATACATACTTTCGATAACAGCTTCGTTTGTCTTTTTATCCTTTTTTAAAATGCAGGCACAAACAACGCCCATATCACCAAGAACATCTTTAGCCTGCAACGTAAGGACATTATAGTTCTCGTTATTTATCAGGTCTGATATTTCCTTAGCCGTATACTTTTTATTTGACATATTGAATTGGTGTGTTCTATATGACAGTTCTGACACACGATTATAATCCACATTAGTATCTTCAAGTATAGTTACTTTTGTATCAAGGTATTTCAGATAAGCTTCCATATCGGTATATGCTGATTTAAGCTTTTCTCTTTCTTTATTATCACTATAATATTTGTTTCTGTCATTGCTTCCTGTATTAACAAATGAAAAAAGTTTAGAGTGATGCAGTTCAAAAAGGAAATTATAAAACTTCTTAACATCCAGACAAATAGATGTTACCTGAGGAAGTTCTCTTTTTACAAGTTCTATTTCACGAATAGAATCATCAATGAATACCATACTGTCAAGACCGATATTAAGCTCGGCTGCAATTTCACGGATATTATCAGCTTTATTATTATAGTTGATACGATAACAGCTTATATGCTTTCGCTTCAATAACATATTCGGATTATTATCCAACACATCAAGAACGGTTTGTTCCTGATTCTTGCTGCAAAGGCAAAGCAAAATTCCTCTTTTATAAAGATCGAGAAGTTCCGTCTGAAAATCACGATAGAAATTTCCCTTTGCAGTATTTCCTATACATATTCCACCAATACCGTCATCGCCTACAATCCCCCCCCAAAGAACTTCATCACAATCACATATAACGCATTTTTTAGATTCTTTAGTAAGCATTCTTAATGTTTCAGAGATTTCTTCAGCAATGATGCTGCATCCTTTCTCTGAATATGGAAGTATGTATGAATAATAGGTTCTTGTATCATAAAAATTACTGAGACCACAGCAAACTGAAGCTGAATACAGATCCACAACATAGACATTTATATACTTTTTTGCTATGTTATTTATTAAAACGTTACATTTATCAATAATTCGATTTACTCCGTCTGCTGATACTGCATGAACAAGCGGTAGCAATGTAAAATTGCACATCAGAACACCTTTATATTCTTTTGATGCCTTCGCAAGTAGCATATCAAGTTTCATTTCAAGCATATCAATGTATTTCTGAATTTTTTCTGTTCCAAATTCACAAAATTCACGGATAATATTTCCGCCAAGATCAGGAAAATGCAGTATTATAGCTACAAAACGTCCGCTATTGTCAACCTTGGTTGCAAGGAAATCGTCCAGAAAAACATTTTTTGAACAAAAATCCTGACTGTAGAATTTAAAAAAGTCAGAAAAAAATGGATCTAAAGTAACATTTGTTACAACATCTACAAGTTCCCCGTTTTTTATTTTTCTGACTTCTTTGAGCACTTCATGATATGATACTTTTTCGCTTCTATACATTATTATCGCCTATATCCTTTCAATATGTCAGCTATAAATTACCTTAAATGAATATGAACACAATTCAGAACTTTAATATGTTTGAAAACTGTATTCACATTCATTAATTTTTATATGATTTTCCTCACCACATAAACAGTCCAAAGTATATAAAACTGAACAACGGATGCAGGGCTCCCGCATGAAATTTCAGGTGTATTTTGTTCATCATGCACAATAATACAGGTGTGACTTAGTATAATACTCCTTGATAACACTGTATTTGCATGGATTTCTCAGGCTATGAATGTAGAGATAGTAAATATGTGCTATCCACCAAGACGTTAATTTGTGGCTATGTTGAAGACTGGTTGTCAAAATACTTAATCATGGCAAGAAAATTAAGTCAATCTGCACAATTTTTTGAGATTCTTTCATGTGGAAACCCTGACAACGGATGTAATATAATAGCCACAACGAAACGGAAGAGGAACAAAAATGTTATACTATGAGACAACCCAAGGAAAATATGATAATCCTCGACTTTCAAAACCAGTTTGACACAGAAAAAGTGTCTGAAATTTTTTCATCTGTCTGCGTTATTAGAATTGATTTGTGTGCCATCACTTCGTTGGTACATTATGCAGACAGATCCGCACCAGATCTCTGTAAACAGCAGTACGTTTTTTCACTGCTCACACCTTTCCCTGGAATAAATCTATCTGGGCGATGTATCTGTTCGCAAACGATAAGCGTGGCTTCTCTGCAGCGCAACTTCTACGGATGATGAGCACCTTTTTTGATTGGCTTGCAATGTCTGTTTTTGCTTGATTGAGAATTGGCGAAGAAAATGAAGAATCAAGATTTTTTATTGAATCTTGTACATATAGGGAATGAGTATGGATTTTTGAGCATAATTTTGTTGATTAAAAGCACTTCAGGCTCCTATATGAACAGTTTCTTATTCTTTGCCAGCAATTATTTCATTAAGAGCGGTAATGATATCGCCCACCGTTTTGTAATTTTCCATAAACATTTTCTCGTTTGAAAATGAAATTGAAAATTCCTCCTCAATCATAACAATTATTCTGATAAAATCAAAAGAACTGATTCCGCAATCTTCAATTACAGTATCTTCAGATACATTGATATCCAAACAACTTTCAATAATATTGATAACCTCAACTGAATTATTCATAAAAATCTCCTTATAATTTGTAATTATCAAGTGAAATAAGAATTTCCAATATCATATCCTCATCAGATTTATCCATAGGATAGACAAATACTTCTCCAAGCGTTTTGGGAACAACAAAATTTATGATTGAACTCTTCACTTTTTTATCATGTTTCATCCGAGCAATTATCTGCTCCGGCTCTTTACAATGAAATTCAATCGGCAGTCGTGCTTTTTCAAGAAGCCCGACAACTATACTGAATTCTTCTTTAGTAATAAGTTTTTTTCGATAAGCAAAATCAAATATTACCATTAGTCCTATAGCTACAGCCTCACCATGAAGGATGCTATATCCTGACCAGCTTTCTATTGCATGTCCGATTGTATGTCCAAGGTTCAAGTGTCTTCTTATATTTTTTTCAAATTCATCACATTCAACTATTTTAACCTTTATGCTACAGCTTTCATGAATTATTTCAGGAAGCCGACTATTGCTACGTGAAATAATGTCATCTAAATTATCTCTTAAATAATTGAATACATCTTTTCCGCCTATAAGGCTGTGTACTATCATTTCAGCTATTCCAGAAGTATATTGCCTTTCATCAAGAGTTAGCAGAGTTGATGTATTTATATATACGAGATCAGGCTGCTTAAAAACTCCTATAATATTTTTTAGCATTCCGTAATCTACACCTGTTTTTCCGCCTACGCTGCTGTCAACCTGAGAAAGCAGTGTTGTGGGAACTTGAATATACTTCAAGCCACGCATATATGTTCCTGCGACAAAACCCGTTATATCACCTACAACTCCGCCGCCTAATGCAATGAGAACACTTTCTCTGTCAGCACACTTTTCGATCAAAAAGTCATATATACGATTTACTGTATTTAAATTTTTACTTTTTTCGCCTGCCTCAAAAACAAATGTTTCAACTTTTTCCGCATTCATTGCAGCTTTTAATTCGTCGCAGTAAAGCTTAGAAACATTGCTGTCAGTAATAATGAAATATGACTTTGATTCTCCGAATTTTTCCTTTATCAAATTACTAATCTGTTCAAAGCTATTATTTATGAATACCTGATAACTATGCTCTGAAAGATCAACTTTCAAATTATACATATAAAACATCTCACATTACGATTATGAAATAAATTTGCTAACGTCCAATTTGCCAATACTGTTTTTTCTTAATTCATCTGAAAAAATAACTTCGTGTGGTACGTGATATTTGTCGATTTTTTGCTTGCAATATGCAATAACCTCTTCTTTTGAATATTCTGAAACAGAATTGATAACGGCTTTGACATGGATACTGTCATTTTTTTCAACTGCAAAAACCGCACATTCAGATACACCTTTCATACTTAACAATGTTTCACGTATAGTACTAAGGTCAACAGTTTTTCCGCCTATTTTTACAACATTCTTTTTTCGTCCGACTAAAAATATATAACCTTCAGCATTCTGATAAACAATATCACCTGTCGGATAAAATCCGTTGTCATCAAAAGGAGATTCCTTTCCATAATAAGACTTCATTATTTCATTTGATTTTACCCACATTTCTCCTTGTTCATCAACTGCTGCTTTATTGCCACTATTGTTTTTGATTTTTATTTCAACGCCTGGCATTGGTTTTCCAAGTGAGCCTATATACTTACTTTCGACTCTTGTTATAAGTCCGCCTGTTTCAGTGCTTCCGTAATTACAAAGAAGATCTACACCAAAAGCATTATAAAACATATCAAACATTTCCTGATCTACCTTACCTGCACCGCTCATTGCAAATCTAAGCTTATTTTTTTCGGATTTCATTTTTATAGCAATGCTACTAAGTACTTTTGCCATAAGCGGAACTAATATCATTATCGTCACATTTTTATTAATGATAAGCTTTAATGTATTTCTTGGTTTAAATTCCTTGACCTGAATAAGTTGCGAACCGGAAATAAGGCTTGTCATAAGTGATGCACCAAGAGCATAGGAATGATATAACGGAGGCAGTCCGAGAATAATATCATCAATGGTAATTCCAAGTGCTTCTTTAAAACTATTGCCTTCAACCGTCAGACTTTTAAGTGTTCTTTGACAAAGCTTTGGTTCACTTGTTGAACCGGATGTAAGATGAAGTATGCATGTCTTTTCCTCGTCTATCTCATCACTGAAGTCATAATATCCATCATTTTTTTTATATGAGATACTGAAGTTATCATTGTTCAGCATTTTAATATCTTTCAAAACTGTTTTCAAGCCGTTGATCTTTTCCTGACTTATACCTGTATCAACAGGTAATACATTACAATTCAAAGACATTGCACTTAAAAAACCAACGATCCAATCAATCGGATCTTCATATAGAATCATAATATTATCGTTTTCAGTTATTCCATGTTTTTTCATAATACTGCGATTCAAACTTATATACTGCCACAAGTCATAATAATTCACTTCACGTTCACCTGAAGATATTGCTTTGCGAACATTTTTTTCCGTGGCATAATGCAAAATATAATCAAATAGATGCATTTAATCAAAGCCTTTCCAAAAAATCATCAACGTTTATTTTACTTTCAACAAATGCCTGAAACAGCAAAATTTTCTCATCATTATGTTTCTCGTAAAAATAGTTTGAATTTTTTTCATGTTCTTCTTTGAAGCTTGCTCTGTAATGAGCGATATGATAATTCACAGCTTCATTTGAATAAATAAAACGAACATTTTCTTTAAAAAACCTGTATCCAAGTTCAAGGTCTTCACAGCCCCAGTTGAATCCGAATTTTTCATCAAATCCTCCTATTTTCAGTAAAAGGCTTCGATCTGCCGAAGTGTTTCCACCGTTAAATGCTATCCAGTCGGCTTTGCCGCTGTAATCACTGAGAAGTTTTGATATCATCTTTTCCATAGGTGTCAAACGACTCATTTTTACAACTTTAGCATTAAAATCATTTATAATATCTTCTTCTGTGATACATCTCTGGCGCATTGGAGCGGCTTTTGATACCTCAACATTAAGACCATCATAAAATATTCCATTGCTTGGATCGGCAAAAAATTTCAAATACGGCAGATTGGCTATTCTGCCATGTACAACACATTCTCCTGTTTCATGTCTTTTCAAATGCTCTGTAATAAAATCAGGAGACAGTATCAAATCATCATCAACAAAAATAATTACATCATTTTTTGCTTTCATCAATCCTTTGTTACGGGTTTCAGCCCGCCCGCTATGCTTCTGTTCTAAAATATGCAGTGCAAAATCGGATTTCAATGATTTAAGGTACTGCATTGTATCATCTGTACTCTGATCATTGATGATTATTACCTCAAAACAGTCTGTCGAACAGTTTTGATTTTTTAATGATGTCATAAGCAGTTTCAGCCTTGACAGTTTGTTATATGTAGGTATTATAAGACTTGCTTTTAACATCGCTCACCTCATATTCGAATCGATAAAACTATTAATATCTGTTCCAAGGTATTTTTTTTCATACTCATATATTATCGATGAAAGTTCTTTATCCAGGTTAAATTCGATCTCTGACTTTCCCCATTCAACACTTTTTTCCATAAGCGCCAATGCAAGGTGACCAATATTTTTTTTCCATTTATTCAAAGCAGACAGAAATTGGAGCATTTCTTTTTGAGCATCTTTCCCTTTTTCTGTATTATTTCTGTATATTGACCGCTTCATTGCCACTATATTAGGGATAATCTCATCATATAACTCAGCAATAGGTCGAATATGATTCATCAAAACTGACCAGAGTTCACGCATTTTTCTATCAATAACTGTATATTCTCTTGAAGAAATACGCTTGCAGAATGCTTTTAATTCATTTATATTCTCAAGGTTTTCCTTAACATCCCACTCATCAGGCATTTCAATTATCTTTTCATCAGCCAGTTGTTTTTCAATAAAAGTACCTGGGAATACTATAATCTGATTGAACATATTAAGCGGTGAATTGGTAAGATAAAGCTTGGCATTTCTGATAAACTCTACGGTTTCTGCAAATTCATCAACTGTTGTATGTGGATCTACCATTATCATTGCTGGTTCAACGTCAAACCCAAGACGTGTCATCGTCATTACAGCATCAAAGTTTTTCTGTACATTAGTACCTTTATGCCATCTTCTCAATGTGCTGTTTGAGCCTGATTCAAGTCCAAGAAGCACATCCTTTAAACCGGCTTCCTTTAACTTAAGAAGTATATCATCATTAAACTTTGTATCAACACGTATTTCTGCATGGAATTTAACTTTGATACCACGTTTCAGTATTTCTTCAGCGATTTTGTTAAGCCTATCAATAAAGTCAACACCGTATCCGCAGAAATTCTCATCGACAAAGTAAAGATATGATACTCCAAACCTTGAAACAAGGTATTCTATTTCATCAACTACTGCAACCGCATTCTTTCCACGCCATTTCTTTGTTCTTTCAGAAATAAGGTCAGCATTAACAGGAGCGGTGCAGTAGGTACATCTTCCCATACATCCTCTGCTTGAGTATATTGATGCTGCGTTGGTGGGAGTTCCCCTTTTCTTTAATAACTCAAGAGTATCTCTTGTCGGTATTGGCAGAGTTGAAATATCCTCAACTATATCTGTAAAGCCATTTACTATTACTTCACGTCCTTCAACATATGCAATGCCATTGACTTTTCGCCAGTCAGTCCCGTTTTTAAGGCACTCTAAAAGCTGAAGGAAACTACATTCGCCTTCGCCTCTCAGTACACTGTTCAATCCAGGCATGGCAGCAAGAAAGTACTTATAGGCATGAGTAATAAACGGACCGCCAAATGTAATATGACCTTTGTATCCTGCTTTACGCAATTGTATTACTATACTGCAGGCATTAACAGTATACAGATCATAAAGAATACTTATTCCTACAACCTTTGGTTTTTCTTTCATTACTTCTATTACAATATCTTCTACATTTAGATTCAAAGCAGATGAATCTATTATTCTTGCGGAATGCCCACGTTCTTTAATATATGCCGCAATTGCTGCAATTCCGAGATTTTCACGGAATTGTTTTACATACAAGGAATTTATAGGATTCTTATCAATAAATTCCTCAATACGGGTAATAAGTTCTTCTCTGAATGTTTTTTTATTACTCATAGATACTTCGGTTGGAGCAATAAGAATACAATCCATATTAACTGTCCTTTCATGAAATGATCTCAGAGCAATACCTGTCTGAGATATTGCCTGATATACCGTCCAATTTGGTGCAAAGCTGTCAGATTAAGATAATGCTATGATCACTTGAACAGCCAGATACGCTCGTAAGCTTTTCCTGATTCAAACCCTTTGGCATGATTTACAATGTCCATTACAGACGCTTCATCCAACTGACTTTTATAAATACTCATCAGTTCAATCTTTTTATTTATCTGATCTGAAATATCAATTAACTTTTCTTCAAGTACGCGCTCACTGTAAATATCATCATTCAATGCCTTGTTTACCCATCGTGAATTCACGGAATACGGAAGATCTTCGTAAAGAAAGATTTTAACATTTCTTATTATTTCAGGATTATCAAGTATGGAATTGCGTGAAAGAATATGATCTATATGTCCTCCGCATCCAAGAGGGATACCTATCCATTCGATGTTCAGTCTGTTTATAAGCTCATATGCACATTCACATATTCTGTAATATATTTCTTTGTTCTGAACGTCAGATAGAATTTTTGAGATATTTTTAAATAAAATATTTTTCATCCCATGATAACCTCTTAGTTCAGCTTCCAAAAGGTTTTCATTTATTCCTTCAGCATGCACAGCAGATAAAAACATATTTTCTTCTGATAATATTCTTTGCTGTGCTTTTTCAGGAGTTTCATTCAAAATACTATAATTCTGTACAGTAAACAAATCCCAGATATATATTTTTTTGCTTTGATACTTCATAACAGATCCGCCCAGAGAAAAACACACATCATCCGGATGTGGTGAAACAATAAGTATATTTTCCATAATTCCTTTCTTTTAATACGTGCAACGTCTATTCATCAGACTTATTTATTTTTCTCAATTCCTTCATGTAGTCAATAAGATTTATGAAGCACTTATTAACTTCGACCTCAACAGAAGAAGTATTTTTCTCAACACTAAGTATAAAACTGTAATATTTCTTTACATTTTCGCTGAGATGTCCTTTCATTTTTTCGGTACTGCCCTCAAGTCCAGGCAGGGATTTTCCTAATCTTTCAAGTTCAGCAGCAGCATTATTCTCACCAAGTATATAGAATGCTGTATGCCACTTGTTTTTTATGCTTATTTTTTTGATTTCACTGCTATAAAAAGGAGCACTGTCATCTCCGAAACCTCCGCCTATCAGTATCATTTTGCCATTTACGGTAAGGTGTACATCAGCCTGATCTACTATGGAACGAATGATTCTAAGCCCGTCTGAACCACCATCAGCAAAATAATACTTATCATTATTGTTACTAATCATTGGTAAAAAAGGCGGATTTCCGACTATCAAATCATATTTATCTTCATTATCCAATGCAGAAAAGAGATCGCTTTTAAGTATCTTTACATTTTCTTCAAGATCATTCAGAATAACGTTTTCTTTTGCAATTTTTACGGCTTTATCGTTAATCTCAAGTGCAGTAACTTTCATTCCTCTGTTCCCAAGAATAAGTGCTTGTATACCGCTTCCTGTACAGAGATCAAGCACACGTGCATCTTTTTTACATGGAAGAATATTTGAAAGAAATACAGAATCCTCTCCAAACCATACATAATCACCGCAAATGACATTCCGACGACAATCTATCATTATGTAAAGCCCCATATATGGGATTATTCTGTGATTATTAAAGCTGAATCCGTTATCTATTCTGATAATATACTGCTCTTTTATCAAATCAGATACAAGGGAACTGTCACGTATTACATCGAAAACATTTTCAACACTTTCACCGCAGTAAAAAAGCTTTACTATTGACTGAAGCTCAATTGAAAGGCAACTGTATCTATAGGATTCCAAAGTTTTCCATGGCTTTAAATAAAAATCATTGCCAACCAGAGCTTTAATAATTATGGAATAATTAATGCTATTCAAATAGCTTTTTAATCTTCTTAAAACCATTTTCATCCTCTGTTATTAATAAAAATTTTATATTCCTTTATTCGTTTCATCGTTTCATCGCTGGAATAAAGCGGAATAGCAACCATTTCATCATCTGATATAAAACCTTCTATATAGAGATTCAGTATATCAAGTGAAGTATAACACTGCTTACAGAAAGGAATTTTAGGCGATGGCTGAAGGAATAGTTTTGCCATTCTGTCATTCTGCATTCTTTCCCACATTTCCTCCTTTGAGATCTCATTGACATTTCCTATCATTGAACTCCATGAATTAGGACAGGAGGTGATATTACCGTTATCAAATGATTGTATAGACAATGCAGGAATATGGCAGCGTAGCTTTTTCTTTTTTCCTTCTAAAAGAAACACACACTGTTCAATGAATGATTTGTGTGCCAGAACTCCCTTATATTTATCATAGTTTTCAAGTATTAGACTGAATGATTCAACAGCATCTTTTGAAGGAAAGAATTTAGATGTAATACTTCCTCTTACTGGGAAAGGATATACGGTTACTTTATTCTCATATTTCATAAGATAATCTAAAAACTCATCAAAATAAGCAGTATTTGCAGTTGAAAGAACACTTCCTATTTCTACATGAAATCCCATTTCAACTGCACAGTTTAGATTATTAAGTAGTCTCTGCTGGACACTTTCCTTTTTTACACGAAGTCCGTTAAGTCTTAAATCATGTCCGTCCAGAGAAATATGAATATTACAATTTGGAATCTTTTTCAGCTCGCTGAGAATGTTTTCAGTTAAAAAATAACCGTTTGTAATTACCTGTATTGTTTCATAATTGGTTCTTTCAAGAAGAAAATCTGTGATATTCTTTAATGCAAACAACTCACCACCGCTTATTCTTAAAATAGATGCGTCTATTGCATTGTCAATTCTTTCTATTACGCTGTCAAGTTTTTTTCCTAATTCAGTTGTTTTGCCATAACACAGAGCATCGCTCTTGTTATTCATATCAATCCATTTTGGAGCTTCGTTAGAAAGACAATAATCACAGGAAAAATTACATATTTCAGGCTTTACAACAAAGTCATTGAATACTATTTTCTTTTTGTTATTCACTTAACACCAACTTTCAATTTATTCCTTATTTTAAGTTTTCTAATATATCATTACGTTCAGAATTTACAGTCATGATAAACCAATAATCATATCAAGCTGTTCGCTGATATTTTTCAACTGCTGCATTTCGTCCTCTGAATTTTTATAAAAAGCTTCAACTGTTGCATATCCATCATACCTTATACGATGTATATGAGCCATAACATTTTTCCAGTCTACCTCACCTTTTCCCAGATCGGTATATTCCCAGAATAATCCACGACGTTTTCTGAAATCATCAAAATGCATCTTGTATATCTTATCTGCCATTATATCTATCCAGTGTTGAGGATAACCCAATAACAGCGTATTTCCTATATCAAGGCATATTCCGACACTTTCACTGTTGATTCCAAGAACAAACTCATAAAATTCAAGCGGACTAAGCAGAAAATTCTGCCATACATTCTCAAGGCACAGCTTTACTTTTGATTTCTCCGCACATTCTGCCAAATGCCTGATAGCTTCTTTGGCTTTATTATAAGCTATTTTATAGTTTACTTCAGGTGTAACTTTTCCAGGAGAAATGGAAACAGTAGGTATATTCATGACAGATGCTGCTCTTATCATACTTTCAACTATAGTGTACGCTTTTTTGCATTCACTATCATCAACAGACGTAAGATTTACATCGTTCAGCAAAAGAGTTGACATACTGCTGAGTAATATACCTGTCTCATCAGCTGCTTTTCTGATATCAAGCAAATCTTCTATGCTTGATTCCAAACTGAGCGTGCCTTTTTCATAAAAACTCAGTTCAAGCGCATCAAAACCTGCCTCTTTTACCTTTTTCATTATTTCACGATAGTCATATTGCCCTGTTACACCATTTTCAAATGCCCAAACTGTAATTCCTTTTTTAATAATGCTCACCTTCTAAGTTCATCAATATTTTCAATTACTTTATAAAAAGCATCAATAAGTTCTGATATATCTTTATCGCTGCCAAGAAGTACTGTCTGTGGTATCCATACTCCCTGTTCACATTTTTTTTCAGCAATAGGACATCTTTCTTCATAGATGCTGTAATCATTATTTTTATCATTGATAAACAATCCGTTTTTATATATCGGGTATTTATATCCGTCAAACAATGGTATTCCTTCGGCGTACAAAGCTCTTAGAAAACGTTTCTTTGAGACACCATCGAAATGTTCAAGATCGTATGTAAATGTGAGAAGGTGATATACTCGTTTGATTGCCCTCTCACTCGTCTTTACAAAATCCAGACCATCGATTTTATCAAGTGCTTCTACGATACGCAGAGCATTCATATTTCTTATGCTGTCTGCTTTTTCAATCTTATTCATCTGACTGCAGGCAAGAGCAGCCTGAAACTCTGTTATTTTATAGTTCCATCCTAATACTTCATGCTGAAACCACTGACCGCCGTACTTTCGTCCTGACATATGATAAGAATACGCTTTTTTAAAGATCTCATCATCATTTGTTACCAGTACGCCGCCTTCTCCGCAGGTAACGTTTTTTGATTGCTGAAAACTGAAACATCCTGCATCACCGATAGTACCAACGGGGGCATTCTTCCAAGCAGCACCAAAAGCGTGAGCACAATCCTCAATTATACGAAGTCCATGTTCATTGGCTATTGTCCTTATCTCGTCCATATCAGCACATTGACCGCCAAAATGAACTACTACTATAGCCTTTGTCTTTGGTGTTATGCTTTTCCTTATACAATCAGGATCAATGTTCCATGTTTTTTCGTCGATATCAGCAAAAACCGGAACAGCACCGGCCTGAAGTATACATGTAGCACTTGCAATAAATGAATACGGAGTGACAATAACTTCGTCACCAGGCTGTATATCAATACTTTTTACAGCAACATCCAATGCAGCAGTACAATTAGCCATAGCAACTGAATATTCTGCCTTCTGTAACTCTGCCATTCTTTGTTCAAGCTGTTCTATAAATTTTTTGTTATTCGGATTTTTGCTATCCTCATGACCTATGGACCATCTGCCGCTGTGGAGTGCAGCAAGAAGATACTCTTCATCTTCCTTATCCCATATGGGAAATGACGGAAACGGGGTTGTTTTAACTCTTTCTCCGCCTTTTATGGCTAATTTACTCATTCCATTACATAACCAACATAAAATTTCTTTCGTAGAAATCATGCGTTGATACAGTTGTTAATCTGTGTCCATGACATTAATTCTGCGAAGATATTTTAATTGTTTTAACCTCCTGTTATAATCGAATATCAAGATATTCCTGATACAATCTTTATATAGTTCTTTCGTTAAATTTTCATTTCTCAGATAGTAACTTATTCTGATTTACTATGCAAGTCGGATCGCTTTTCATGATAGTATTGTAATATCGGTATGCAGAAGCCGGACATCCACCCTTACAGCTTTTCCAGTACTTGCATGAACTGCATGGTTCTTCCTGTTTTAGTTTTTCCTCACGTTCTTTAAGAAATTGTGATTGTTTGTGCCAGTTTTCTTTAAGTTTTTCATAATCGTCATAAATATTGCCAATATGAAATTCCTCAAACTGAACCATTCCGGTACAGCCTGTAAGATTTCCCTTACCAGTCAATACGATGCTCTGATTGAATGCAAAACATCCTTTAATAGGGTCAAACTGACATTCTACACGGATATAGTCATTCTTTATGATCTCTTTACGTTCTTTGTTAAGTTCAAACATAACATAGCCTGGAAGAACAATTGTGATATCAAACTGCTTATTGAAACCTTCATCAAGTTTCTTTTTTATCCACGTATTTATATGGTTCAGAGATTCCTTGAACGTATCTATCGAGAGATTCTCATTTATCAAATTTTCCTTATCTGCAACATCAATTAATCTTAAAAGATTTATATATCGTGCCCCGACATTCACTGCCATATTAAGAATGCCATTGATATCTTCATAATTGCTTGACATTATAACAGAGTTGATACCAAGATTTTCAACTCCTGCATCTGTCAGCATTTTTATACCATCAACGGTTTTTCTGAAAGCATTGCTGCTTCCACGGATAGCATTATGTTTTTCTTCAATATATGAATCAAGTGATATGTAAAGTCTGTTGATGAGACCGATATTCTTCATTATTTTTTCATAACCTTTACTCAACAACGTTCCATTGCTGACAACGTATGTAACAGTATCATCATATGATTTTATTTCCCTGAGTATCTCAAAGAGGTCTGCTCTGAGAAGTGGTTCACCTCCACTGACATCGAATATCCTTACACCTTTGGTATAAAGTTCTTTAATTATTCTCTTGTATTGATCAAGAGAAAGATCCTCAAGTTTAGCCCTTGAACTATCTTTGTATGCACCGGAATAACACATCCTGCAATTAAGATTACACTGCATAGTGGGGTAAATAAACACCTTATTTGGAAACTCCACATTAATATAATTTTGCATAAAACGTCCTCTCAGTTATATCACTTTGAAACGATATAGGAACCAATAGCTAAGAAATCAATATTTGTATTTGAGAAACAATTGATTGCATCATCAGGTGTTTCAACAATGGGTTCACCCTTTACATTGAATGAGGTATTGAGTATAACACTTTCATTTGTAATCTTCTTAAATTCACTTATAAGATCATAATAGATACCGTTGCATTCCTTAGTAACGCTCTGAAGTCTTGCTGTACCGTCAATATGAGTTACCGCAGGGATTACCGAGCGCATTTCCTCTTTGACATCAGCAACAATAAGCATATAAGGTGTATACTGTTCAATATCAAAATATTTTGTCTGATCCTCAAAGAGAACCGATGGTGCAAAAGGTCTAAATCCTTCTCTGAACTTAACTCTTGCATTGAGATAATCCTTCATTCCCGGAAGAAGCGGATTTACAATTATACTTCTGTGACCGAGAGCACGTGGACCATATTCAGCTCCGCCTTGGAACCAGCCGATTATATTGCCGTCTGCAATGAGTTTTGCAGTATCCTTTGCAATATTTTCGCTATATTTATACTTAAGTTCAGGACGCTTTTTAAGTGCTTCAAGTATTTCATCGTCTGAATATTCTTTGCCGAAGTAAGCGTTTTTCATTATAAGGTTATCCGAAAGCTTCCTTTTGTGTTCCTGAATACCATAATATCCCCATAATGCTGCGCCAAGAGCAGTTCCACTATCACCGCTTGCAGGCTGTACAAATACTTTCTCAAACTTTGTATTCATAAGTATCTTACCATTTGCAACGCTGTTAAGTCCAACACCTCCAGCTATACAAAGATTCTTGCAATGCGTTTTCTCATAGAGATAATTTGCAGCGTGAATAAGGGCTTCTTCAAGAACCTTCTGACCTGCATATGCAATGCAGGCTCTGCGCTTTATATCTTCTTCCTTGCTGACTTCAGGCTTGATGATGCTTGCAAGATAATCCTGAAGTTTATTTGAATATAAATCGATCTTTATCTGACCATTATTAAGAAGCTCAACGTGTTTTTTAACTTCTTCATAGTAGCGATCATCACCATATGGAGCAAGTCCCATAGTTTTGCCGTCTTCGGTAAAGTAAAATCCTTTATTTTCTATAAAAGTGAAACCGCAGTAATAAGAGATAATTTTATAGAAATAACCAAGTGAGTTTTCAGGATCGCCTGTCTGATAGCTTTCGCCGTTTACTTCCTGGGCTTCATTGTATTTTTCACCTATGATCTTATCAATAACTTCAATCTTGTTGCCTTTTCCGAATGCATATGTAAGGCACTCAATTCCTTTTTTTCCATTCCAGTCAATAAGTGAGCCTGCATTATCCACTATAAGAATAGCGGCCTCCTCAAAAGGTGACGGAAAAAATGTACTGCTTGCGTGAAGAAGATGATGATTGACTTTCTGGTAATTTCTGCGGATAGTAAAACTTGCAGTCTTTGGAAGAATATCATCCAATACTATCAAATCAACATCATCAAGTTTAAGATTATCTGTGCCAAGAACGTATTTTCTTGCACTTCCCAGTAATAAGTTTGAATTGAAACCGTATTTTTTTCTTGTCACTCTTTCCTCTTCTATAACACTGATGACCTTGTCATCCTTGATAAGAGCTGCTGCGATGTCGTGGTCTGAACCGCCTAAGCCTAGTATGTACATTTAATACTCCTTTATATTTTTTCAGTTGTTTGAAATTACATTAAAGATGTAATTACTGAGATATTCGACAGAACTGAACAGATCAGCGTTCAGGTCTTCATCAGGTATCTCAATATCGAATTCATTTTCAATCTCAATAAGAAGCTCAAGTGCGTCAATAGAATTGATGCCAAGATCGCTCAAAGGTTCACCGCCGATATCAGCCTCTGTGTCCAAATGAGTTTTTAAAATATTTTCAACTTTTTCCTTTACTTCTTTTTCTAACATTTCTTTTCTTTCCTTTCAATAAAATAATTTTGTTAAGTTCCATAATGTCACATAGTATGTGCATATTCTCAATTAATTATAAAAAGATGCACTGAATATAACTTTACAGAAACTGATTAATAACGGATCATAGCATTTTAACTGTGATTATTTGTTATGATCCGATATTTAATATAGAATTTAACAGATGCTTTAGCAATAATACAAAGCTTTCAATTTGTTATGTCTGCCTTATATATCCTAAAGAAATCATAACTTTTTCAAGTTCATCGACGGTATTTACAAAATAATCAGAGTGAACGGTTTTAAGTACTTCATAAGAAGTATCTCCCCATGTTACAGCGATTGTTATGACATCCATTTCTGCGTTTTTTCCACAGAGAAGGTCATTTATTCCATCACCTACTATACAGTATTCACTGTCATTGAATTTTTCTGCAATTTTATAAATACTCTCTGGATGAGGCTTTGAATTTTCAACATCATCAGAACATATAACACAGCAAAAATACTTTTCAAGTTCAAACAGGCGCAATATCTGAAGTGTTCTTTTTCTGTCCTTTCCTGTACAAAGAGCACATTTTGTATTGCTTTCATACAATTTCTTTATTACATTTACGACACCATCATGAATTTTGATTCTGTCAATATTGTCTATGCTGAACTGCTGGTATTCCTCTACCATTTGTTCAGGAAAACCCATATCTCTAAAAATGTCATTCAGTCTTCGACCGCTGTTAAGAAAAAATTCTTCATAAGGTATATTATCGTCATCAAAAAACATATTGTATGAATGCTTTAAAGCCCCCCTCTGCAAATTGTGAGAATTAATTATTACACCATCAAAATCAAATATTACCATTCTTACCTCCTGTCATAACACGTTTTTCAAACAGCTTATTTTACATTATCATTTTTCTTATTATTCAGGTAATCTATTATTGCTGTAATTCCGTAATCATATACCATGGTTTCCAGTCCAACAATAATTCCAACAGCACTTTCAAAGAAAATACTTTCTGCGTGCCAACCGCCTCTTTTGAATACATTGCTTATATGAACTTCAATATACGGTGTAGGCAGTGCATTAAGTGCATCAAGTAATGAATAGCCACATTTTGATAATCCTGCCGGATTAAGTACTACACCATCGATTTCATTTATGTGCTCATGTATGAAGTCAACGATCTCACCTTCGATATTTGATTGAAATCTGATTATACTTACATCTTCTGAGCAGAATTTTTTGTCGATTCTCTCATATATTGCATCAAGAGAAGTGTTTCCGTAAATTTCTTTTTCTCTTAAACCTAATAGATTAATATTAGGTCCGTTAATCAATGCGATATTCATTCTTATCCCTCCTTTTTATCATTTTTATGATATTGAAAATATTCTTTCAATATCATTAATGCACCATATAATCCCGAGTCATCACCATACAGACACTTTTTTATAATGACGTTTCTTTTGAACTTATCAAGCATATTATCAGTTTGCTTATTAAGTTCATTTACAAGTGCATCATTTGAGATACCTCCGCCTATAACGATCGTTTTTATATCCAGAAGCATAACAAGATTATATATTGCTTTTGAAATACTCATAACAATATTTTGACGGATATCGGAGTAACATTCATCATTGCTTATTTCTGTAAAAGTTTTTCCATATTTCATTTCAATTGCTTTTCCGCCTGCGATAATTTGTACACATCCGTTATTTCCGCAGGTACATTTCTCGCCAGAGCCAATATACATATGCCCTAATTCACCGGCACATCCGTTGTCACCTTTATATATACTGCCATTCAAAATGAGTCCGCACCCAATGCCTGAGCCAAGTGTAATGCAAGCCATATTTCTGGTATTCAGAGAAAGAACGTTATATTCGCCCCATGCGGCACAATTTGCATCATCTTCAATAATGACTTTACATTTGTATTTATCAGATAAATACTTTCTCAACTTGAAACTGTTCCATTTTTGTCTGTTCGGCCATGTAAGAACTGTTCCTTCACTGTCTGTATTTCCAGGAAATGACAGACATATTGCATCAGGAACACCGTGATTTTTGATCAATTCATCAATTCTATCACAAAGGCATCTGTCAACTTCATCATTTATGTCATTACGCTCAATAAATTTATATTTATTTATCAGGTCTTTTTCAAAAACAAAATCAACTGATGAAAGTAATCTAATATTTGTTGCTCCAATATCAGCTACTATACAAAACATAATCCATTACCTTTTAAATACTGGTTTTTATAACCTTTTTTTGTTCTGCAGACAAAAATGCCGCATCAATTACTTTCATTACTCTAAGAATCTGTTCGGAAGTAATAGAAAGTTCTCCGTTCTCAATGGCATTTATGAACTGATCATATACAGAATCAAGACTATCGTCATATTCCTTGACAAGATCAAATTTTTTTACGATTTTTTCTTCTGAACTGAGCTCACGCATGGTACGGGTACAGTTAACATTATCATCCGATGCTGAATCCAGGTCACTGCTCTGCTTTTTTTCAATTACGGAAACACATCCGTTCCAACCATTCATTATCAATGTACTCTGTTTTCCGTAAACACGCCATCTTGCTCTTGGTGCATAATTATTCGTCATAACACCGACCTTTGCTGTTATAATGTCATCAAAGCAGATTTCAAAATCAAAATTATCATCTATGTCAGGGTAACGCAGAGAAAATGTACGACAGTATACATGAGTTATCTTTCCTGTAAATATCTGCATTATCTGGTCAATAAGATGCACTCCCCAATCAAGTATCATTCCGCCGCCTTCTTCCCTGACAAGCCGCCACCCGCCAGGAATAGAATTGGACGCATCTGCATATGATTCGATTCGATAAACATCCTTGACCGTATTGTCAGTTATCAGTTTTTTTACTGTCTGAAAATCATAATTATATCTTCTGTTCTGGTCAACCGAAAGGAGCATACCATTGTGCTCTGCCGCTTCATACATAGCAGCCGCATCGGCATATGTAATGGCAATAGGTTTTTCAGTAATAACATTTTTCTTATGTTCAAGTGCTGCAATGCATATATCCTTATGGAGATGGTTTGGAACTGCTACAACTATAATATCGATTTCATTGTCGCAAATCATCTCGTCAAGAGAGCTGTATATGCGCAAATTATTATCTTTAGCAATATTTATACATTTGTCGGCATCTATATCAAAGATACCTTTCAATACAGCTCTTGTATTCTTTTTTAAAAGTTGCTTTACGTGGATCGCCCCCATATGACCGCATCCAACTAATCCAACATTATAATATCTCATTTTTCTCCTTTACTATACAGAAATCACCTAAGGCAACACCGCACAAAGCATGTGCTGAAGATATGCAGTCAAATTATATAGAAATTCCGCAGGCATACTTTCGTATGTCAAGGAGTTTCTGTGCAAAGCCGTCAGGTGCACTTTGTTCGGTGTTTACTTAAATTCCTTTATTGTCTTTACAATAAATTGAAGATACTCATCATTTCCAAGCAAAACACTATGATTAAGTCCGACCGCATTTTCGGCAATGATCTCAGAATTCATTTTTTTATCAGCTGAATCTTTGCAAACCTTCCATTTACTGCTGTCCAATGAAGAAAATACAGGAAGTCTGTGGATAGCTTCAAAAGCTCTGTTACAGGAAATTCCGTTATTTTTCAAATAAGCAACGAACTCCTCTCTTGATTTATTATTGAAATGACACTTATCGTAATAAAACATCACCATATAATGTGAACTTTCAACCGAGTCGTTGATGTACTGCATTTTTATGCCTGGGATATCTTTAAACATCTCCGACAACAATTTATAATTCCTGCATCTAAGTTTGTGCTGTTCGTTAAGCCGTCGAAGCTGAACTCTCAGAACTGCCCCTTGAAGTTCGGATAATCTTGCATTTGTAGCTGTCATGATATGCTGATATGTAGTATCATTTTCAGCTCGTCCACAATTTGAATAGAGAAACATTTTGTTAAGTAGTTCTTTATTATTGCATAATACAGCACCGCCTTCACCTGAAGTTAGGAGCTTGGCGTTCTGAAAGCTGAATGTACTGCAGTCAGCAAGTGAACCTGCCTTTTTGCCTTTATACAAAGCACCGTGTGCGTGGGCAGCATCTTCTATAACATAAATGTTCTTTTCCTTTGCAAAAGCACATATTTCATCCATATCGCATACATTTCCAGCCATATGAACTACAATGATAGCTTTTGTCTTATTAGTAACATTTTTCTTTATCTCATTAATATCAATACAGAACGTTTCAGGAGACACATCGACCATGACAGGTACTGCTTTACATATCAAAACAGCCGATACTGTCGAATAAAATGTCATATCAGGAACGATGACTTCATCGCCCTCTGAGATGCCGAGAATTTTCAATGCTATTTCAATTGCAACAGTACCATTGCATACAGATACGCAACCTGTGCAATTATTATAATCAGCAAATTCCTTTTCAAATGCTTTTACTTCAGTTCCAACGTTTCTCCACCATAAACCGGATGCCAGAACTTTGTTCACGGCAATTTGTTCTTCTTCATTGGATATTGGCCAAACTGGTATATTATTCACTTCTTTTTCCTCTATCACTTATAAATTTTTTGTAACTACCTGATTCCGCAAAACTCAAAATGATTCAGCGACTCTGAGCAAGGTACAAATCCAGCCGTTACACTGACCCAGTGCAAGATGTAATTTACGAGCGTGGACTATAAGATGCCCTGCAATCAAAATCAAGTTATCGATCACTGTACAGATCCGTCTACGCTTGATTGTACTGTGGCGGACAGGCATATCATAACTTTGTATGTGTCTTCGACAACTGAACATTCACAATATGACATGGATGATGAAAAGCCATATGTCCACAATACTCTCTGTGTAGGCAGTTGGCACAATATGATGGATACACCAAGATCCATATCGCATTACTTGTATCCTACCTTATCGGCGTTTTTCCAATTTTCCTACACTGGCTTTCGGTGCTGGATTTTCATATCCATCGGTGAAAAGCGGCTTACTCCTGTTGTAACTATCTTTTTTCAGCTATTCTTCCTGTTCTGCGATTCTCTCAGTCTTAGGAGATTAAATAGATACATTTTTTTATCTTATTTATTGCACCAGCGATCTCCTCGATATCCTGATTATCGCCTTCAAGTGTTCTATGATGTATCCAGATTGCATTATCAGCTATCCGTTTTGAATTATCAAGGCTGTTTCCGATTCTTTGCGAATATGAATCGATATTGCCTCTGAAGTTATTCTCTTTAAAGAACTGTGTCTCGGACATAACAGGGAAGCATACATTTGCAGGTATTCCCTCTGCATTAAGAGCTTGTACAAACTTCAGACGGTCACAGTTATTAAAATATTTCTTATCATACTCAAACATATACATATAATGAGAGAAAATATTACAATTTTCTGTTCTTATCTGAGGTTTTATTCCTTCAATGTCTTTAATCAATTCATCAAGATACTTTGCATTCTTTTCCCTAATCTGATTCATTTTATCCACACGCTTCATCTGAGCAAGAAGAATGGCGGCATGGAACTCATCCATTCTGAAATTAGCCCCCATAACCACGTGTTCATAGATCTTATCATCTTTCGGACGACCGACATCCTGTATAACAGTAGCCAGATTATAACTTTCCTGATCCTTAAGAAGCAATGCGCCTCCTTCACCGCAGGTCATAAGCTTGCCGTTCTGGAAACTAAAAATAGAAGCATCTCCAAACGAGCCGAGTCTTTTTCCGTTATATTCTGCACCGTTTGCGTGCGCAGAATCTTCAATTATCATAAGACCACGTTTATTTGCTATTTCACAGATTTTGTCCATATTGCAGGCGTTTCCTGCCATATGAACAGGAATGACAGCTTTTGTCCTATCAGTTATCGCATTTTCAAATGCATCAGGATTCATACAGTATGTATCCTTGTCTATATCGACAAGAACAGGATATGCACCGCATTCAAGTACAGCAAGTCCTGTTGAAATAAATGTCATCCCCGGAACAATGACCTCATCACCTTTTCCTATGCCGAGTGTCATCAGTGCAAGTTGAAGGGCACTTGTTCCGTTGGTCACACCTATTCCGTATGGCATTCCCTGCATTGCAGCAAATTCTGATTCAAACTGTTTTACTTTTGTCCCTGTAACCCTCCACCAGTTTCTGCTGTTAAGAACCTCATTAAGATAGCATACCTCATTTTCGTCAAAAATAGGCCATTCGGGAAATGACTTCGTTTTGTATGGTGTACCACCATTAATCGCTAATTTTTCCATTTTTTCCTTTCATTCTATTGTTCCATCAATTAAACATTGCTCAAAAAAGCAAAAAATCAAAATTATCAAGGATGACGATAAAGAGAAATTGTTTTTTGACAAGAATATATGTCAAGGTTTAATTGGAAAGCAATATTATAGTAATGTACTATGCTGGGTTATTGTTTGCACATTGTGCTCATCATAAAAATTTAAAAATCTTTTATTCAGTTCAGATTCTCTTACAATTCCGATAACTTTTCGTGAATTTGTGTTACTTTTCAGTATATACTCCATAAATTCGTGCTCAAAGCCTCGTCCGATAACTCTACATGAAAGAAAGAAGCTTTCGATAAGGAAAGATTCATCATTATATTTAACGACAGCAGCAGCAATTATACCATAATCACTATAAATGTCCTTTACTCTGAACACAAAGACATCACTTGTGCTACTTGATAAAATTTCATTAAGTTCTGTTTCATCATATTGTATACCTGACATATTGAACTGATGAGTGCGGAATGATAATTCTGCTACACGCAGAAGATCTCCCAATACAGCCTTTGATGCCGCTGTTTCTGTCATTATTTCACTGTTTACATCATTGGCAGAAGTAGCCTTATTTACCAAAAGACTATTTCGGTACATCTGAGTTCTTTTAGGATCACCTTCGGTGACGACATCTTTGAAAAAGAAACCCGAATCATACATTTTTTTAATGTGAAGATGTGGAGCTTTATTATCAAGAAGTATCGTTCTGATGTCAAGAGTCATGCTGACTTCGTTTATTTCATATGGCGAATCATCAATAAACACCATTTCCTGAACAGGAATAATCAATTCATCGGACATTTGTCTTATAGATCTACTTTTATTTTCAAAGCTAAACCTATATGAAACTATATCACTCATTTTAAGCAACATATTGCTGTTATTTTCAAAAATCCGAAATACTTTTTCTTCATTATTCTTACTGCAAAGGCACAAAATATACCCTTCTGATTTCAATTTAAGCAAAAATCTCTGAAAGTCAAGATAAATTCTTCCTATACCATTTGTGCCGATGAGTATGCCATCTGTGCCTACTTCATCAATGATCCCCCCCCACAGGACATTGTCACAATCAAGCACTAAACATTTGACGGGAATCTTTCTAAGTTTTATTCTTGATAAAACCTCGGATACTATTTCATTTACTGCACTCCTGCTCAATACGGCATCTACAGAATACATTTCTGCTATATTATAATAATTTGTTTTTCCAATACGTGAAAGGATCTCATTTGTATTTATCAATATGAGATTCCTGCACGTTTTGCTGTAATCTATAAGCCATTTATTGAGTTCTTCAGTTAACTCATCGAATATATCACGCTCATAAACTGAATTATTATAATCACAGGATGTGAACAATGAGAAATATACGTCATTATCTGAAATATGTCTTAATAACGCCAGCAATTTTTCTTTTATATGTTCAACAAGCAACTTCATGCTCTCAGAGCTTTTTTCCCGTGTGTCCGAATAACTGTAATAATATATATTGCTTGCAATATATGGAAGATAAAGAATTACAAGAACATCATTGTTTATCATGTCTTTCATATCTTCCCGATTATCATAATTCCGGAAATCAAGTTGCATCTTTGGTGCTGCACTGGTAAAGGATAATTTCATATAATAATCAACAGTAAAATTTCGTATTACCGTTAGTTTGTGGTTTAAAAGGGAATCATTCTGATTTTTTAATACGTGGGACATATCTTCATATTCATGATTCACTAACAATTCCCACCCTTCTCGATTATTCTGTTTACAAGCGAAGTAACAGATTTTACTGATTCAAGCATAAGGTCATCTTCAAGCAAATTCTTTATATCAAATTTTTCCTCACACCAAGCAACAAGCTGCAAAACACTAAGTGACGTCAATAACGCATTCTTTCCAAGAAGAACGGTTGTTTTGTCTGCGCTGATTTTAAGATCGTTTTTCATGTATTCACATACAATTTCTAATATCTTATCGAAATTGTTTTTTTCACCTTTATTCAGATTAAGCTGCATAGTGATATGCATAGGAACGAAATCAAAATTTCGATAAACCGAACGCATTTCAATATTGTTCACATTTACATTTCCTACAATATACTCAGCACCGTTATCTTCAGCGTATTTGATACCTTTTTTCATTAATTCACCGACAATCGGCTCGCCACGCAGTAACGGTGAAATGTAAAACGACTTGAAATTAACATATTTTTCCTCGGTAAGACTGTTTGTCTTCATTGACATCCATAGCCAGCCCATAACTTCCTGTTTTTCTGATACTATTACCATCATTCCTGTACGATCTTTAGTTTTTTCAAATTTTTTCTTATGGAACTCCTTGCTGGTAATTGCTTTATCACCGAAGGATATTTCTGATATTTCAACTTCAAATGAAGCTAATGTATCGAAGTCACTTTCATTAGCATTTCTTATATAATTCATATTTATAATTCGCCTTTCTGCGAAAGGCACCGATGGGGTTATGAAAAGGTGCTTTCGTTGTAGTTATATTTGTGATATAATGTAGTTGAGGGGTACGGTCAACTACAGAAACCGTGGAGGTGAGTGGCGGGGCTGTATAGCGGCAACCCCGCATTATTATATGTTTCGGCTCTCCGTTAAGGCATCAATGAATGGCGCAAACCAGTAGCCCGTAAACTTATCTCTTTCAAATCGACTCAATTTTGCCGGAGAACCAGTCAATGCCGTATTCCTCAGTTATGATGAGGAGGAATGACTATGCCGTTTAAGATTTTCCGAAAGAATTGCTGCGGACTCGATGTTCACAAGACATGGATCTATGCCTGTATCGGAATCACTGACACACACGGACGTACAGAATACAAGCAGGCGCGCTTTTCCTCATTTACCAATGGTTTGCAGGAATTAGCTGAATGACTTGCAAAATATTCCTGTACGGATGTTTGCATGGAATCTTCCGGTAAATATTGAGTCCCTGTCTTTAATGTGCTGGAAGAATCCTGTTATGTGGTTCTGCGCATCCCAAATATACCAAACCGCAGAAAGGAAACAAGACCGACCGAAAGGATGCGAAATGGAGCTGCGATCTGTTCATGTGTGACATGATCAAGCCGAGCTTTATTCCGCCGCCGGATATCCGGCATTTGCGCGATCTTCTGCGATTCCGGACAAAAATGACGAATCAGATTTCCGGAATGAAAAACCGTGCGTTAAACTGTCTTACCGTGTCTAATCTGAAGCTGGATGATGTGTTTACAGACGTATTCGGAAAATCCTCACGTTCCATCATTCAGCAGATTTTGGATCATCCCGGCGAGACGCTTGATGTGACACCGTTTGTTGACCGACGCTGTAAGCATCCAATCGAAGAGATCCAAGCTGCCGTAGACGGTGCGATCAGTCATGAACAAGCGACAAAGCTAAAAATCTGTCTTGACTTTATTGACGAACAGCAAAAGCGCATCACTGAACTTGACACTGAAATTTTCCGTCTGACAAAGCCGCATACTGCTGTACTGGATTTTATCCGGACTGTTCCGGGTTTCTCAAAGAATCCCTTGACCGCAATTCGCTTATTATCTGAGATTGGACCGGATATGTCCGTTTTCAGAACTTCCAAGCATCTTGTCTCATGGGCTGGCTGCTGCCCCCGGAATGACCAGAGCGCACAAAAGGTGAAATCTACTCGTATTTCCTGTGTCGGCTCTTATCTAAAGCCATTACTCGTGCAGATTGCCAACGCACTGCTCAAATCCAAATCGCATCCGGAATTTAAAGAACGCTATCGCAGAATCAAGGCTCGCCGCGGGCACAAGAAAGCAATCATTGCTGTGTGCCGTATGCTCCTGACCGCTATCTGGAACGTGCTTTCAAAGCTGGAGCCTTATTCTGCCAAGGGCTATCTTGCCGATAAGCTCACAGAGCATTCTGTGGTGATCACAAAATCGGAAGGTCTGGCTCTGCTCAGAAAGCGAGGATATATCTTCCGAGATGAGATCGCCAATACCGACAGTTGACCATTCTTTCTCCATATTTTTTTAGCTGCCCTTTGGACGGCTTGGCTTTGTGCGCCATGTTGATGCCAGAGCTTTATTATTCTTTTTCAAACTTTCATCTTAGTTATGGACTGCTTTACCATTTTTCAGCAATCCACGCAAAACATTGTTAAACTCTAATTTTTCGCTGTGCAGTTTATCCTTTAAAAACAACATTGCTTTTTTAAGATCCAGATTGCTTCCACACGTAAACAGATCGACTGCGGCATACCTGTATTCAGGCCATGTATGTATCGTAAAATGTGATTCTTGTATAATAATTGCACCGCTGACACCGTAAGGAGAAAATTTATGAAAATTTTCATAAACAATAGTAGCATTTGCTACATTTGCAGCTTCAAGCATATATTCTTTTATTAAATCGATATTATCAAGTATTTCAGATGAACACTCATAAAAATCTATAAGAACATGTGTACCAAGTGATTTTTTTCGATTAAGATCTATTTCTGTATCTATATGAACTTCCCTTTTCTGATCAAAGACAGTACCTCTGCATCTTGGACAACCGTTCTTTTTCAGTTCCTCAATAGTCTCGCCTTTTTTAAGCAGTATCTCACTTTTGCACTTGCGGCAAATATAGGAATGCTTGGTATTTATGAAATCATGTGTATACAAATCCTCATTGAACTGTTCAGTTATCATCGGATTCAGATTATCAGTGGTTTTAAGAATTATCATCTGTGATAATCCGCCATACAGCGAAGCACCCTCATAGTTATTGAAATCCTTCAGTATTCTTGAGATAACCAATCCCATTTTTAAAAATTTCCGTTGCATATCAATAGTTTCTTCTATCGGCTTATTTCCGAATGAGAAGAATACATTTAGTCCGCTCATTTTTTTTAGTGCAAAAATACCTCGGCTAAGGAACAGGGCAAGACCTGAAATTGTATAAGGAGGATCAGTAAAAAATGTATCAAAGTAATTTGCGTAATTTATTGGAAGCGGTTCTCGCAAATCGACCTGACAGCATTTTATTGGCATATTATTCTTTTTAGCTAAATTTTCTATAAATTTTAAGAAACGTTCATCTATATCGAACACACATATTTCTGTATTATTGTCTTTTGATCCAATGAACTTCAAAAGTATTCCCATTGCAATACTTGTTAAGTCATCATCGCCTACACAAAGGACTTTTTTTCCAATAAGTGAACCCGATTTCAAGCACAAAACTGCTCTTTTGAAAGCGGTTTCCACTGTGCCTTTTGCCTGATCCACAGTTACATCTACAATTGGACGGTTATCGTATATTTCACGGTTTTTTTCTGATAATTCAGATATAATTTTTTGACAAAATACATTGTCTTTCATAATACGGTTCAGCAGTTTAACATTAATTCCTTTATATCCAAGTTCTTCCTCTACAAATCTAACGCCTTCATTTGTCAGTGCAACGCCGTTATTCTGACATACCAGACCGCATTTTACTGCTTCTTTTTTTATAGATGTAGCCACAGGAATCGGTATCAAAAGTTCTGCAGCAAGTTTTTTTGTAGACATAGAACCATTCAGGTACAATGATATCAAGAAATTTTCAATGCATAAAGCACCTTCTTTTAAGTTGGTTTTTTCCAAAATGATATCTATGTATTTTTTCATACTTAACTCCTTTATGTTCAAGGCAACACCTTCCACCTAAAAACATCATCAATCGAATGTAGAAAAAGTACAACCGCCCCCATATTTCCGTTCAAAGAGCACAATCAAATCATACCAAAACAGAAAATCTGTCAACCAGATAAAGGTTTGACGATGCAAACATAGTATTTAGTTTGGCAGTCTTGCTTCGTCATTCAGCGATGCCAGTGTTGATTGTCTGTGTATTTTTAATTATACCATGTATTTGTGTTATTGTCAAGTACATTATAAATCAGAGAAGCGACAAAACACGAGCCGCACTTTTTCAGCAAAAAAGCAGATGAAATATACTTTTTCAAGCGTCTCATCGTCCATTCATGAAAAATGTTGAACTTTCCCCTTGACAATCCATTTCTCTTGTGCTATAATACATATACCACAAAACAGGTTCAGCAATATCACAATACGGATATAACATGAAAGGAGTATTACGATGGCAAATAAGAATCAGGACGGCTTTGATCTCAGCGGTTTTAGCACTGTGCATTTAGATTGCGCTCATAGTGTGCTGCAGGAACGAAGACTTGTACTTGAAATGACGCAGAAGCAGGTGGCAGAAAAGGCACGGATTCCTTTATCAACATATCAGAAGTTTGAAACAGGTGAAAGGAATATTCGCACCGCTTCTTTCAGTGTCACTTGTCAGATACTTGAAGCCCTTGATCTGGATATTGCCGGATTCTTCCACGGCATATATGCAATCGGTGAAGAAGTCATAATCGATAAGGATGGTCAGAAGTTTGTGAAAACGGGCAGACTCACATCTGAGGAAATTGACGATTCGGAAGCAATCAATGTTATGCGTATGCATATCGTCAACCGTTCTCTTATCATTCCGCTGAAGCTACTGCGTGTTTTGAATAATCCGGATAAAGTGCAGCTTATGTACCATGAACATGATAAACGCTTTGGAATTCGTGTTCTGAAAGAAGTATTAGAGGGTACTGTATACATACCGCAGGAGGTTTACAGTGGCAAATGGAAAGGAATACGCCTTGATAATGATAAACTTGCCGATATTATTTATTCCATCATGCAGCGTGAAACAGGAATTTACTTCGTTGAGCCGATCTTCAATGAATGCGGCTTTATAGCGTGTATGGACGAGATTGTGAAGTCAGATTATAAGATGAATGAAAAGCGATATTATTCTCTTGAGCTGGAATGACGGAGGTTGAAAAATGAGTACAAAGGAATCCGAAGTCGTAAAAATCCCTGCTGATCCGAAAGCGGTTGTGGCTGCATATGAAAGTGAGCGCTGCTTATTCGATGTCAACTCAGAACTGTCCGGTTTGTATCAGAAAATCGGCATTTGCCGGGTTCAGCTTGAAGAAGATGACCGCATCATAAAAATGCTGCGAGAGAAACGTGATCTGCTTGCAGCCGAAATTGCAAGTATGGAACAGAGAGCAGCGGAACTGAAAGAGGAAAAGAAAAGACTGTAAAAATAGGCTCTGTGAGAGAAGATTACTATCACTCCCACAGAGCCTATTGGTTTATCAACTTATAAGCGGACTATTCCCGTAGTATTTCATAACCATAGCCACTTTCCCGAAATACTTGTAGCCCTTGACCTTCTCCCTGCTTACCCGATACGGATGCGGATTTTTATCCCTGTTGCTCTTATTCTTTACGAACACCATTAACGCACCCTCGGCAAATTCTGCTTCACGGTCAACAATAACAAGATCGCCAGTGTCTACACCGTAATCAGGTAAATCAGGCTGCTTGTCAACGATGAATGCTCCCGGCGCCTTTATTCCTGTGGGAAGCAGATTATTTGGAAAACGAATGTCGTCCACAACCGCACCTCCTCAAAATAATCCTCATCTTTCATGAAGCTGTTTTTACGCAACCTCTCCGTCTACGACCTGCTCAAAATAGAACGTGTGTCGAAGATACGGACCATAAGAGGTGGTTGTGTATCGCTTCACATCCTTCTTCATGTCAATACCAAGCATCTGCGCTACTTTCAGCATATCCTTTTCGGCAGGGTCTTTGCCGCCAATCTGAGATATGGAAATAACGAGTTTTTTAACCGGACCGCCGCCGAGTCCGCAGGTCTTTGCAATTCTCAGATCACCGTAGGAATAGGCTTCAACAGGTTCACCGAACATAAACCGTGTGGGTTCCTTGATCAGCTGTCTGCCGATTTCAGGAACATTATCATCATCGGGGCCTGTACTCATACCGTGATCATGCAGCCACTCCGCAGCCTGCTTCCGCTTTTCCGGATTAGAAAGTGGATCAGCACAAATTGCCTTGCATACCGCTGCCCAGAAATTGATCTCATCATTCATCGGCTCCATATGCAGTACATTTCTTATGTAATCGGAAATCTTCTGCTTGTCAAAAGACTCAAGGATCCTGCGGCGTTCCCTGTCCGCATTCTTGGCTTCATTTTTCGGGTTGTTATAGATTCTTGATTTCATGATATATCCTCCCACTATTCAATATGATCCACCAGATCACCGCTTATATCGCTGATCTTATCCATATCCAGCTCCATATAGCTCTTGCTTGTTCCGATCCTTTTGAAAAGCTGTATCTTCCGACCAACCACATCTATCTTCCTGACTCTTTCTGTCAGCGTCACATAAGAACCGCCGTTTTTAAACATATCAGCCAGAAAATATGTGAACTTCAGCACCGGATGATGTCCGTCCTCCAGTACATCATATATCAGATTGATCTTCTGATTCAGCACTTCCATTTCGGATTCTGTCAGTTGCTGAAAGCTTCCGACCTCTCTTGCTTCTTCTTCGACCATTTCATCATAGCCTTCGAGCGCACTGAACGCAGAAAATTGTGATGCCCGGCTCCATTCGTTCATGTAGGGCTTGCCGGGAACATGATAATGCGGCAGATCGATGATATCCGCATATACTACCCGTGCGTCCGGCTCATCTTTACGCAGTCCTTTTGTCATGCACTCACTCCTCTCCGGATCTGTGACCGCCGATTGTTCCATTGCGCTCAATCGTAGTCGCACCTTGAATCAAATTCATACCCTTCAGTACGGCATTTCTGCCGAATCGCTCCTGCAAAGCCAGCGTTGCCCGCTGCAAGGCCTTTTCCCTATCCGCCAGTCTTTTCTTCTCTGCCTTGTCCTGCTCCAATTTATCATAATCCACGAAAAGCTCAAGCTGTACCGGCTTCGTATCTTCAGGGATACTATCCTCGCTGATAATGTTACAAGCGCAGATGTTAACACGCCGTATCAGCAGATCGGAATTGATGATCCTGTCATAGAGCTGCATCATGCAGGCACATATATCATGTGTGGAAGCTGTCCAGGATTCAAGGTTGCCCGTGCCGTGAGCGTGATAAGGAATAATGCGTCCGTAACCATCGGTTGTCAGCTTTCCGGTATAAAGCCTTCCTGTATCTGTGATGGTGAATTTGTCTTTGGTCGTATATTGACCTTTTTTCGGAACTACAGGTGTTAATGAGGTTCTGTCGTATCCGATTGTCAGTGTGAGCTTCTTCGTCACCACTCGTTTCCGCACAAGATCAAGCGAGAGCAGCTCCGTCATCTCTCTTACGATGATTCTTCCCAGCTCACAGGTGTACGGCTCTTTCAGCACCTGACCGGAAGAAATACTGTTGCTTGCAGGTCTGTAAGCCTTGATAGCCGGAATATCTATCGGCTCCCAACCCCATGCATGGTCGATGAACAGCTCCGCTTTGACACCCAGTGCCTTATACAGCATCTCGCCGTTTGTCATAGAATATCTCGCAATATCTCCCATTGTAAAGCAGTTCAGTGCGGCAAGCCGTTTTACTGTACCGGGACCATAGTTCCAGAAATCCGTCAGCGGTGTGTGACACCAGAGCAGTTCTCTGTACTTTCTCTCGTCCAGCTCAGCAATTCTGACGCCGTCCTTATCAGCCGGAACGTGCTTTGCAACGATATCCATTGCAACCTTGGCAAGGTAGAGGTTCGTTCCGATTCCTGCGGTTGCTGTAATTCTCGTTTCGTACAGCACCTCCCGGATCATCGTCATGGCAAGCTCATGTGCAGTCATGCGATAGGTAGAGAGATAGCCGGTTACATCAATAAAGCACTCATCAATGGAATAGACCAGAATGTCCTCTGCGCTGACATACCGCATATAGATCGAAAAGATTTTTGTGCTGATCTCCTCATACAGCTTCATGCGAGGCGGTGCGATGATAAAAGAGAGCTTCAGAGACGGATCGGCTGCGAGGGCTTCCGCATTGAAAGACTCAGAGACGAAACGGTGCGTGCCATCCTCATTTCTGGGCAGGCAGTCAGCCCGAAGCGCATCCTGATATCTCTTATTGTTGATTGTCCTGACAGCATCCTCCACTTCCCACAGTCTTGCTCTGCCGGATATGCCATACACTTTCAGTGAGGGTGTGACCGCAAGGCAGATCGTTTTGGAGGTGCGGGTCTCGTCTGCGACTACAAGATGTGTTGTCAGCGGGTCAAAACCGCGGTCAGCGCATTCTACTGACGCATAGAAGGATTTCAGGTCAATTGCAATATACACCTTGTCTGCCACGCTTCACACCCCCAGTATACTATCTACATCGTACTTACACACTCCACATACCATCTGCCGACAGAGCTTTTCTGATATCTGTTTGCCCGTTCAAAGAACAAGTATTTCGTATCACCCTTGATCACAACCGTATAGCAATCCGTTGTGGCATCGTGATTCGTTCCGGCGGGGCGGAAATTCTTGACAGTTTCAATCTGAAACACTCTGCCGTCACTCCATGTGATCGCCTTCGGCTGCATATATCCGGTAGCATCCGTTTCAGAAGTCACCTTAACATAAACCCGTTCTGTATGTGTTCTCATAGCGTTCGCCCCCCTCTATGTTGTTTTATTTGGATTCTATGCGCTTTTTGACTCTTTCGTATCGTACCATGTCTTCATAGGAAACAACGGCTTCCGGATCAAGAACGCCCAGCACTCTGCCGATGAGGTATACATCATCATCGGCATTAAATTGCATAAGCTTATATTTCTTGTTCAGCGATACAAGACCTTTTTTCGTATATTTCTTTATATATGTCTCGTTGTGAAAGCTGAATGCACCGATTTCCCCATAGAGCAGCCCGGAGCGTTCAGAAAGTCTCTGCACCATAACCAGATCGCCGCTATGGAAATCAGGCTCCATACTGTCGCCGTTTACAGGGAATACACAGTCCATCAACGGATGCAGCTTACCCTTATAGAGATGGATCGTTTCTCCCTGATCCTCGTATTCTGCTCCGGGATCAAATCCGGCGCAGAGTCCCTTTGTGAACATCGTCTCCTCGGAAATGCTGTCATACAGTTCACGATCTTCCACATCACAGAGCTGCTGCACCATAGATGATACAACGGAGCGATGTCCGGAGGAAAGCTGCTGAAAGCCTTCCAACAGGATATCTTCCTCGGATGTAGTCGTTTTTGTCATAATTATGGCTGTTTTCTGATCTTCCGGTGCTTTCGGCGTTTCCGGCTTCTTCACATCAAACAAGTCATCTATCGTAACTTCCAGCACTTCAGCGATTTTCGGCAGCAGAGCAATATCCGGACGGGCTCTGCCGTTCTCCCAGTTGCTGACAGCATTGGATTTGATTCCGATCTTCGCTGCAAGCTCCTTCTGCTCAATGCCTTTCTTCTCACGGAAGAACCGAATCTGCCGACAAAGCACCGGCATATCCTTATCATCCGTTCCCCAGCCTTCGGACATACGCCGTCTTCCTGCATACGGGCGGTCAAGTTTGCCCGCTTTTTTGTCGTTCTGGTCTGCCATAAGTTACTCCTCTCACACAATAAGGCAAAATACACATAAAACAGGTGTCTGCTTTATGCGAATCGCCGATTTTTCGTAGACTGTAAAACATCTCTTATTGTTTTCAGCCCATTTCTCATAGTTTCTGATTGTATTATAACACATCATTTGTGCTTTGTCAAGTCCTAAAAATTATATTTTGCTCTTTACAAAGCATTACTAATGTGATATAATAGCAGGTGAGGATTTCCCGTAGGAGAGATACAACATGAACCTGCCTTATGGTGTGTGGCGGAGAATGCTGAACAAATACTCTTATGACGAATCCTGATCGCCACCGAACGTATTTGTTATATGAGTCTGCGGAAAGGATGAATTATCGCAGAAAATCGAGAAGAGAAAGACGTATTTTACACTCTGTTGACTTAATACAGGAGGAAATCAATGGCATTTTGGTATAGGAATAGTAATGGGCTGGGCATCAGCCCGGAGAATAATGAGTCTGAGATCGTAGAGGACTATGAACTTGAAGATATCAGCCCCGGCACCTATGAAACAGTGTCGGAGATGGTAATTGCACGCTGGGCGGACTATCAGCGGCATCTCGTCAATGCGATCCGTACCGGTACTGTTTCGCCGGAACTGAAAGGCAGAAAGCTGCCGGATGATGCTCGTGTGGAATTGAGCGGTATGACACTGCAGCATATAACCTGCGCCTGTGTGGACGGAAGCGACACCGGCTTCTATCTTGATGTAATCGTGATTGCCGACCTTGAAATCTCACGGACAGACTATGCAGCAGTTGAAAGGATATTCAGCAAAAAGGATATCGAAACAGAAGTCCAGCAAGAGTATTATGAGCAGCTATGCCGCTGCTATCAGATCATAACGAAAGAAACACAGTGGTTCAGGATGAGAACCTGCGAGGACGCAGCAATGTTTCAGGAGGACAACTGCGGTTGGTACTGGTGTCCGGATCTGGAAATATCCGTGTATAAGACACAGGATAATCTGGGAAGCGTAAAGCTCACAGATTGTCTTGTCGGTATACTGTCTCTTGAGCAGATCGAGGAGGATGCGGAAAGACGGCTGATCCAGCATGATATGTTAGCATCTATTGAGAAAAAAGGCTTTGTGGATATGTTTGAGTACGCCTTTAAACTCGGTGCGGAGATCCGCTATGCTAAACTCAGCGTTAAGGGAAAAATCGGAAGCAAACTGTGTCTGCCGGGTCAGGTCACCCGTGTCTACGAGTACTATGGCACAAAGAGACCTGTGCCATGCATTATCAGCGGTCAGCTTATGCTGGATGGGCTCGAAAACTTTAACGGAGGCACTTCGCAGGAAGAATCTCTTACCCTGCAGGAGCTGAACAAACGCCGAAAATTCTCGGTGAAGTATAAGAAGCCAACGATTCTGATTGACCCGTTTGTATGTGACACCGAATCGAAGGAGCAGAATGCGATCTCTCATGAGTGCTTTCATATTGAGATGCATCCTCGCTTCCTGCTCCTTCAGAATCATCAGAGAATCAGATTTACAGCCCTGAATATGACAGAGGAAGATTACAACGCCTACGAGGAGGAACGGGAACTCTATGCTGAATTAGCCGCATCGGGCGGTCAAGACAGCAATTTCTCCGGCAGAGATGAAATCGACTGGGTGGAATGGCAGGCTCGGATGGGTACTGTACGCAGGCGGATGCCGCGCAGCATAGTCCGCAGGAAACTTCGTGAACTGTACGAGCATTTCATTAATATGTATCCGATGATGTCAGACAGAGAGATCACAGAGCGTATGATTACGAATCTCTCCCTGATATTCCATGTCAGCAAGGAAATGGCGAGAATACGCATGATCGAAGTCGGTTATGGTACTGCGAGGGGGGCAATGGTCTTTGTAGACGGTAAATACGCTCCTGCGCACCGGACAAGCACCGGCTCACATTCCCGTAACATCTCTTATGTTATCAGCACGTTTGATGCTGCGAGACTGTATTCCGAAGACGAGCGATTCTATAATACACTGCAATCGGGCAGATTTGTATTCGTAGACAACTTCTTCTGTCTCGACGATCCGAAGTATATCGAGATTCGTGACGGTGTAAAGCATCTGAATGAGTATGCCCTTAATAATGTTGACAAATGCTGTCTCAGCTTCCGAATTGACTACAGAAGCAGAACAAGCTACTTTGATAAGACCGGGCTGCACAGTGATAATGTCGTTGTTGATCCCATTGCGAATGCACTGGCAAGCATCCCCATTGAACTGCTCATCGAATCTCAGACGGACATAGACGAAAAATGTGCCGATCTCCCCAAAGCCTATGGAGATACACTTGTCTACCACCGTGAGAAGAGAAGTATGTCGCAGGATGATCTGGCATGGGCTTTAGGAATCAAGCCGGATAGCCTGAGAGATTATGAACATAGCCGTATTTTTGAACCGAGCAGAATCTTCTTCGCAAGTGTAGGAAGAATTCTGAAGCTGCCCGGTTTCTATACAAAGGATATGATGAACAAGGCAAACTGCTCATTGGATTTTTCAAGAGAGCAATTAAAGCACCTCGATTTCATTGTTACATTCATGTATATGCGCTCTTTGGAAGAATGTAATGCGATGGCAGAGCGTTTCAAGCTGCCGCCGCTTCTCGGCCGCAGTGATGAGGAAATTGCACAGGGGCGCAGGTTGCGCAACGGAAAGATTACAAGAAAACGCGAAAGCTCTGTTCAGTCAATGCAAATGTAAAACAGAATATCAAATTATGACGGTTGGAGAAATCCAGCCGTCTTTTTTTCCACCCCAATACGGGGTGGACATACGGACATTAAGCGTTAGATACACCCTCATTCGGGGTGGAAAATGGAGATTTCAAAAATATTTTTTGGTTGTTCCACCCCGTTAGGGGGTGGATTTTTAGTGCCGGAATTGATGCGCATGGCGGCAGATTTGTGCATACAGCACAGTGAGACTGGCACAGTTCATCGAATGCACAGCGTATTGCACAACAAAACGTCTGAAAATGCCGAAAACCGTCCACCCCCTTATGGGGCTGTAAACCTGACTCAATATCTGCTACAATAAAGTCACAGTCAAGGACAGAGAGTTTCCGAAGCTTCAGTCCAAGGCTCAAAATAACACCCTGCCGGATGCATACGGTAAGCGGATGTTCATACAGGCTACTACATCTTGTGGTAATAGGCTCAAACTATACCCGCTGATGCTAGATATAGCTGTATGAACTATCCCTCTGTGTGCATCCGGCTATTTTTATGCTGCAGCAGCACGATGCACACTCCCTACACTATACCAAAGGAGCATTATTTATGAATTATAAACTCGTCTACATCTGCTCGCCGCTCCGTCCGATTCTGACAAACGAGCCGGAGCGCACTGAGGAGCTGAACACCAACATCAAGCTCGCCCGTGACGCCTGCACACTTGCCGTGTACCGTGGATTTCTCCCTGTCGCACCGCATCTCTATTTTCCGCAGTTTCTGAACGATGATGTGACTGCGGAAAGAAACCTCGGCTTAGACATGGGAAAGGCACTGCTCAGACAGTGTACACAGCTTTGGATCATAAGTCCTCGGATCAGCAGCGGAATGTCCGCAGAAATCAAGGAAGCACAGAAGTACGGGATCCCGGTTCTGGTTTTCACAGCCGCAGGATTCAGGCAGTACAGAGGAAACGGTGATACGACCGATAACTGTTATGCTGACACCTTTGACGGTGTGATTGATTGAGGAAGAAGGTACATGATTATGAAAGTTACAAGAAACAACCGCAGTGCAAAGGCTCTGGCACAGAGCAGAACAACCACAACCAAGCAGGACACCGCGGCTGCCGTCACCAACCTGAACGAGAAGATGACGCTTCGTGAGCTGCTGACGCTCATCAAGTCAACCGCCGGTCTGCCTATCCCCACTGCGAAGGCACTGAGAACGACCGACTATCCTGTTGCTATCTACAGCACCGACAATTTCAGCATTACGGTCTACTCCTGCGGCTTTGCGCTTGCACAGTCCTACAAGAGAACCACGGTCGTGCGTGTCGATGCCTGCGGTGATTATAAGTACCAGACGCTGCATGAGAAGATCGCAGATACAAAGAAGTCAGCTACACCGACACATATTGGAAAGGACGTATTCCTTGATGCCGCATGGCCAGTAAGAATCATGCTGACTGCGGAGGATCAGCTTGAACGAAACAATGACGGTGTTGCAAGGAACGCCATCTCAAAGCACGCAGATGCGTTGGCCAATAATCCAATGTATAGCGGGCGTTATGATGATTCTGCCGAGGATATTGTAATCAAGAAAATGGAAAAGGAGGAGATGCTCAGTACGCTGACGGACAAGCAGAGAGAGGCGTATGTTCTCTATTATGACGAGGGATACACGATGCAAGAAATCGGTGAGATGCTTGGAATTTCCAGAGATGCTGTGAAAGATCGGATTCATGCAGTCCAGTGTAAGATAAGCAAGTACAAGCAGAAGAATGGAGACTGATATAATATCATCGATCATAACTTGTATAGAAATCCGTTAAAATAATCACATTTGTTAGTCAGGGCGCGCACTGGCGGACAGATGCTCATAAAGGAATACAGAGAAAATCAGCACAGGGATTAGAACTGTGTTACTGATAGGATAACTGTATCCTTTGGACATCTGCTGCCGGAGTGCGCCTTAGTGCAGTTTGGCATATTGTCTGGGCATCTGCCGCCTAATGCGTTCCTTGCAGAAAGGAACTGTTATGGAAAACATGAATATTGCTCAGAACATTGCTGTATTGCCGGAGATCACTGCACAGACCACGCTCGGTGAACTGATCGCTATGCTTGATCTCGGTGAGAAGCCTGCTGTCCCGACACCGAAGGCTCTTTTTGAGGAGGATGCACCTATCGCGGATATGAACGACTGCACACTCTTCAGAAACGGTTTTGCAATCTATAAGAATATGACGGGTCGTACCGTTGTCTGGCTGCCGTACTGCGTGAGCTTCACATACTATTTCAATAAGCTGCGTGATTCCGAGAAGGATACGCTTTCCGAGACATACGAGCTGCCGGAGGGTTTCCTCGAAGGTCAGCCGTGGATCATCGCTGTGACGCTGATTGGAGACCACCGCATCGAGGCAAACAGCATGAACCGCACCGGAAGCCGCAAGGATACGGTTGACCTTGCTTCCAAGGATAACGGAGATAAGGATGACAGAATGGAGGAGGTTATCGCAGATCCGTACCGCAGAGCCTTCAACTGGTATGACGGTCGCATGGGCGAGAATCCACTTGACGCTATCGAACGCCGGGAAACACGAGAAGAGATGCTGGCGGCTATGACTGACAAGCAGCGTGAAGTATTCATAATGTTTTACAGGGATTGCATAACACAACGTGAAATCGCTGAAATATTGGGTACCTCACAGCAAGACATATACCAGACTATCAAACTGGCTCTGAAAAAAGCAAAAAAAATTTTCTAAGCATATTGTTTTTCTACCTCGCCCACGACAATATATGAGAGGACTTGAAAAACCTCCCACAAAAACGGCTGCGGTATCCACTGCGGCCGTTCCACTTTATACATTGGTCTATGACCACAGAAAGGAATGTCTATGGAAAACAGAAGAAATCCGAAGTACCGCTACAACGGAGCATCCCGCCCGAATGCCGAGAAAGAACGCAGTGAGCTTGACAAGCTGAAGAAGCTCGAAGCGGAGATGGACAAGGGTGCGGCTGACATTGCCATCACCATCTCCGAGATGTTCAGATTCATGACGCTGTCTGCAGCATTGCTCCCGAACATGGAACTGGATACCGGTATCGTCCGTCTGAAGGTCGATGATAATGGTGTCTTCTTTGAGATCAGTCATCCGTTCAGAAAGCAGTGCAAGGAGCGTAATTGCTGCGGAAAGCATGATCTCAGAGAGGAGCATGACGGATATGACGATGATGAGGAGGAGGGATTGATTTATGACGGAGACTGAAAAGAAGAACACAGTACCGGAGCCAATCCCGGTTGATGCAAAGAAGCTGATCGATGCACTCGGCACGATCTTCGGCGGCGTAATCCAGCTTCTGAAGGCAACTGAGCCGGGTATTGCAAAGGAGCTGGCAGACATGGCACTCAATGGTGTGCCGAAGCCTGCGGCAGACACTGGCACGGAGAATCTGAACCTTGACGATTTTGAGGAGATCATTTCCGCTGACGATTTGCCTTGGGACACCGAGCCGGATGCGTCTGCACCTGAACCGGAGCAGCCGAAGAAGAAGGTTGCACCGAAGAAAATGCAGGAACAGCCCACTGAACTTACCGCCGATGACCTTATCAAGGTCGTGACCGGCAAGATCAAGCAGAACAGAACCAATAAGGACAAGGTTCTTGCTCTGCTGAAGTCCTACGGAGCAGCGAAGGTCAGCGACATTCCGCAGGACAAGTACGAGGCATTTCTCACCGATGTGTCTCAGCTCTGACCGGAGGTGATCGGATGCCTGACGTTCACGCGCTTCTGAGCGCATCCAGTTCTAAACAATGGCTCCACTGTCCACCGTCAGTCAGGTTGCAGGAGAACTTTCCAAACGAAAGCTCTGTCTATGCTGAAGAAGGTACATTTGCCCATGAGGTCTGCGAGTACAAGGTTCGCAGGTATCTGCATGAGCGTGTGAAACGCCCTCAGTCCGAGGAGTTTGACACCGAAGAGATCGAGCAGATCACCGATGTGTACGCAGAGTTCGTGATCTCTATCATCGAAAAGATGAAGGAGAACGGCTGTGAACCGCTTGCTTTCGTGGAAGAACGTGTCGATTACAGCCACATCGCTCCTTCCGGCTTCGGTACGGCGGATATGCTCATCATCGGCAAGGATGAAAATGGCGGAGGTCTGCTCCATGTATGTGATTTTAAGACGGGCGCAGGCGTGTTTGTGGATGCAGACCACAACAGCCAGATGATGCTTTACGCACTCGGAGGTTTAGCCGCCTACGGCTTTCTGTACGATATCGAGATCGTTCGTATGAGCATCATTCAGCCTCGTCTTGATAATATCAGCACCTTTGAATGCAGCAGACAAGAGCTTGAGAACTGGGGCGAGAGCATCAAGCCGACAGCTCTGCTTGCCTTCGAGGGCAAGGGCGAACAGCATCCCGGCGACTGGTGTCGCTTCTGCCGAGCAAAACCTGTCTGCAAAGCCTGTGCCGATGAAGCACTGGCTCTGTGCCGTGAGGATTTCCTTGATCTTGATGCAGGAGCATTTGATGACACCGCAGAGGAATCCGACATGACAGCCCCCTATGAAGCAGACACACAGACAGCCGTATTCAAGCAGCCGGGTCTGATTCCTATCAATGAGCTTGCCGAGATACTGCCTACGCTGAACAGGATATCCTCGTGGATAGAGGCAGTATTCGCATTTGTCTCCTCTGAGGCAATAAATCACGGTGTCCCCATTCCCGGTTACAAAGTGGTCGAGGGACGCAGCAAGCGTGTTTTCACAGACACCAAGGCTGTGGTCGATACCGCTGTGCAGAACGGCTATACAGACCTATACAAGCAGTCGCTCATCAGCCTGACGGAATTTGAAAAGATGATGGGCAAGAAAAAGTTCAATGAGCTGCTCGGTGCATATGTCGCCAAGCCGCCCGGAAAGCTGGCACTCGTTCCGGAAAGCGACCCACGAGAGCCGGTTGATCTCACATCAGCTCCGGATCAGGAGTTTTCGGTACTGCCTGACGAGGAATAAAACTACATTTTCAGGAGGAAAAAACAATGGCAAACAACAATACAGCACCCGCAACGAAGGTCATCATCCCGTGCCGCATCTCTTTTGCGAACATCTGGGAGCCCAAGAGCATCAACGGCAGCGATGAGAAGTATTCCGTCTCCCTGCTCATTCCCAAGGATGACAAGGCGACCCTCGCCAAGATCAAGAAGGCAATCGAAGCCGCAAAGGAAGCGGCAAAGGAAAAGAAGTGGGGCGGCAAGATTCCGGCAAGTCTCAAGCTCCCGATGCACGACGGCGATATCGACCGCCCCGATGACGAAAACTATGCAGGTCACTTCTTCTTCAATGCCACCAGCAAGGACGCTCCGCAGATCGTTGACCGCCATGTGCAGCCGATCCTTGACCCGATGGAATGCGGCAGCGGCGATTACTGCAATGTCAGCGTGAACTTCTACGGCTTCGCAGCATCCGGCAACAAGGGCATTGCGGCAGGACTCCAGAACATCCAGCTTGTGAAGCACGGAGAGCGTCTTGCAGGAAGACCGACTGCGGCATCCGACTTTGTGGAGGTCGAGGGCGGCGATGACGACGAGCTTGAGGATGACGATATGGATTTCCTGAACTGAGACAAGGGAGGCTCGACCTCCCTTTTACATACACAATAGGTGGTGATGATTATTGAGCAGACGTGTACTTTCTATCGACCTAGAAACCTACAGCGATGTTGATCTCCCGAACTGCGGCGTGTACCGCTATGTTGAGGGAGATTTCCATATCCTGCTGTTCGCATATACGTTTGACGATGAGGAAACCAGATGCATTGACATGGCGTGCGGGGAACAGCTCCCAACAGAGGTAGTAAACGCCCTACATGATGACAGCATTATCAAATCGGCATGGAACGCACAGTTTGAGCGCACCTGCCTGTCAAAATATCTCGGCACACAGCTTTCCCCGGACTCGTGGCAATGCACGATGGTCTGGGCGGCATCGTTGTCACTGCCGCTGAAACTGGCAACGGCAGCACAAGCGTTGAAGACAGCCGAACAGAAGGATGCTGTCGGTGAACGCCTGATCCGTTACTTCTCAATTCCTTGCAAACCCACCAAAGCAAACGGTGGCAGAACGAGAAACCTGCCGGAACACGCTCCTGATGACTGGAAGCTGTTCAAAAGCTACTGTATACAGGACGTTGAAACTGAGAGAGATATCCGCAGGCGTTTAGAGAAATTCCCTCTGCCGCAAAGAGAGTGGGACTTCTATCATATGGATCAGCGGATAAATGACAGAGGCATTCTGATTGATAAAGAACTTGTACAGCAGGCAATCATCTGCAATATGGCAATGTCCGAGGAGATGACCAAACGGGCATATGCACTGACAGGTCTTGAAAATCCGAATTCTGTATCTCAGCTGAAGTCATGGCTGGAAGAACGAGGCATTGAGGTCGATTCCCTCGGCAAAAAGAATGTCGCTTCACTTATCACAGACCTTGACCGACATAGTGCTGACGGCGAGGTTCTGGATATGATGAAGCTGCGCTTGCAGATGGCGAAATCCTCTGTGAAAAAGTATCAGGCAGCGGAGAGATACATCTGTCAGGACGGCAGAGCACACGGACTGTTTCAGTTCTCCGGTGCAAACCGCACTCAGCGTTGGGCGGGACGCGGCATACAGTTACAGAATCTGCCGCAGAACCACATCTCGACGCTCGATGAAGCAAGAGAGCTTGTGAAAATGGGCTGCTTCGATATCATTGAAGCCCTGTACGGCAACACACCGGATATCCTGTCACAACTGATCCGCACCATGCTCATTCCGAAAGATGGATGCGAATTTATCGTGGCGGACTTCTCCGCAATTGAGGCTCGTGTGCTTGCATGGCTTGCCGGAGAGCAATGGAGACTGGATGCATTCAAAGAAGGCAAAGACATTTACTGTGCCTCTGCTTCTCAGATGTTTGGTGTACCGGTTGTGAAGCACGGCATCAACGGAGAACTGCGTCAAAAAGGCAAGGTCGCAGAATTGGCCTGCGGTTATGGCGGCGGTGCAGGTGCGCTGATCTCAATGGGCGCATTGGATATGGGGCTCAAAAAGGATGAATTGCCGGACATTATTTCATCGTGGCGTGATGCAAATCCGGAGATCGTGAAATTCTGGTATGCAGTTGAAAAAGCTGCAATTGAGACAGTTAAGGATCACACTGACAGAACGGTCGGACGCATCGGATTTCAGTTTTCAGCGAATACGTTGTGGATCGTGCTGCCTTCCGGACGCAGGCTTGCATACATTAAACCGAAGCTGCAGCCGAACCGCTTCGGGCGAATGGCACTGACCTTTGAGGGGCTCGGTGCAAACAACAAATGGACTCGCGGCGAGACTTACAGCGGAAAGCTGACCGAGAACATCACACAAGCGACCGCCCGAGACCTGCTTGCAGAGGCTATGCGCCGCATGGAACTTGCAGGACTAGACATTGTCGGACATGTGCATGATGAGGTCATTCTGGAAGTGACGAAAGGGAAATACACTGTGGACGATGTCTGCAGTATTATGAACCAAAATCCTGACTGGGCAAACGGTCTGCCGATAGCTTCGGCTGGCTATTGTGGCCCCTACTACTTCAAAGATTAACAATATTAACTATAAATTTTGAGGAGGACAAGCATATGAAACAGGGACGAGCATTACCGGAGGTGCTGACAGAGCTTCAGCGTCAGAATTTGGCAAAACAGGACTATATCGGTGCGGCTGAGGCTTTCCGTCTGGACGAGGATGGCAGCACCTTCCATATCGGTGACGATCACCGTTTCGGAACAACTACACTATTTCATCGTCAGGTGGCATCAGCACTTGGCATCCCCGCGAGATATTACGACATGATGCAGAAGCAGAAGCCGGAGCTGCTTGCGGAGAATGTGAATGCATGGTTCTCTGATAAGGGCAGTAGCTACATGGTAAGAACGCTGGACTACGGCAGCGGACAGGTAGCCCGTGCGCTTCTCTCCGACCGCTATCGCCGTATCGACAACCTTGAAATTGCATCGGCGGTGCTGCCGCTGTTTGCAGGTCAGGATGGTATGGAGGTCATGAGCTGCGAGGTGACAGAAAACCGTCTGTATCTGAAAATAGTCAATCACCGTCTTGAAATGGCGTGTGTCGGTAACAGAGTTCAGGCAGGCGTTATCATTTCTAATTCTGAGGTCGGTCTCGGTGCGGTATCCGTTCAGCCTTTGGTATATACCCTTGCCTGCACAAATGGCATGGTGGTCAACAGTATGGGCGAACGCCGTACCCATGTGGGCAGAGCGGCAAAAGCTCTCGAAGACAGCTTCAATATCTATACCGATGAAACGCTCGAAGCCGAAGATAAGGCGTTCATGCTGAAACTGCGTGATACAACCCTTGCGGCAATTGAAGAGGCACGCTTCACGCAGATCGTCGGTGTACTAGAGCAGAGCCACGGTGCGAAGATCACCGGCAGAGTTCAGGATGTCATCGAACTGACCGGCAAGGCATATGACCTGAATCAGCCGGAACAGGATAGTATCCTGAATTATCTCATCAAGGGCGGCGATCTCTCCCTCTACGGCCTGAGCAATGCCATCACGCGGGCTTCGCAGGATGTAGAATCCTACGACAGAGCCACTGCGCTGGAGGGCATCGGCTGGCAGGTCGCAACCATGCCGGCAAATCAGTGGAAGGAGATCAACGCATGAGCAGAACGTGGAAAGACAGAAAAGGATATAAAACACGCAGGAAACGCCGCGGATATCCTGTGCCGGAGATCTGCAATTACACCCGCGGCTGCTATGATGATTACGATCACAGTGACGAGGAACTGTATGTAGACGACCAGTGCTGCGAGAACTGCCGCTATTGCGGGGAATGTTATCATACACCGTTTCCGTCCGGATGGTGCGAATACTGGAAGGACGGCAGACATTGAGAGAATATGTTGTTGAGAACGAGTTTGTCAAGGCAGTCAAGGCTGCGGGCGGTGTGGCATATAAGCTAACATCGCAGACAGCCAACGGACTGCCGGACAGACTCGTTCTGTTCTTTCCTGCAAAGACAGTATTTGTCGAGCTGAAAGCACCGGGTAAAATGATGCGTCCGCTTCAAAGAAAAAGACGTTATCAGCTGATGAAGTTGGGATTTCCGGTTCTCTGCATCGACAAGCTGTATCAGATCAAACCGTGCATTGAAGCGATTCTGTCATGGACACCCGGTGAGCCATTTCCGGAGGGCATCGGTGCAAAGATACCTGATCTGGAGATCACAACACTGCCGTCGGAGATAGATGATTTCGGTGAAACGCTTGAACCGATAGACCCCGATGATCTGGCAGGATTCTATGAGTTGGAGGTTGATACCGGATGAAATACACACCGCACGATTACCAGAAATACTGTATTGAATATATCCGGGAACATCCGGTTTCCGCGCTGTTCCTGGATATGGGACTCGGCAAGACGATCATAACGCTGACAGCCCTGAATGGTCTTATGTTTGACGAACTGAAAGTGAATAAGGTGCTTGTGATTGCTCCGCTTCGTGTCGCCCGTGACACATGGCCTGCCGAGGTGAAAAAGTGGGATCATTTACAGAATATTGAGATATCTGTCATTGTCGGCAGCGTCAAGGAACGTACAGCAGCGGTGAATCACAATGCGTTCATTTATGTTGTTAACCGTGAGAACGTGAAATGGCTGGTTGAGTATTATGAAAAGAACGGTCTGCGCTGGGATTTTGATATGATCGTGATAGACGAGTTGAGTTCCTTCAAGAACTATCAGTCGCAGCGTTTCAAATGGCTGCGGAAAGTCCGCCCCTTCGTAAAACGATGGGTCGGGCTGACCGGAACGCCGACCTCAAACGGTCTCATGGATCTGTGGGCTGAGATCGGTATCCTTGACGGCGGGGAGCGGCTCGGACGGTTTATCGGTCGCTTCCGGGACAGCTATTTCAAGCCCGGCAGCATGAATCCAAGCACGGGTGTGGTGTTCTCATATACACCCCGTCCCGGTGCGGAGGAACAGATATATCAGAAAATCTCAGATATTACCATATCCATGAAAGCACTGGATTATCTGGATATGCCGGAATGTGTATTCGTCAATCATGAGGTCGAAATGAATACGGCGGAGCGAAAGCTGTATGACCAGCTCAAACACGATCTCATTATTCCGCTTGAGGACGGAGACATTGATGCGGCGAATGCGGCTTCTCTCTCCAACAAGCTGCTGCAAATGGCAAACGGTGCTGTCTACGACGAAAACAAGGAAGCCCGTGTCATTCACAATCACAAGCTCGAAATGCTGGAAGACCTGATCGAAGCAGCAAACGGACAGCCTGTGCTGATCGGCTACTGGTTCAAGCATGACCGCACCCGAATCATGGAGCATCTGACCGCCTGTGGCTATGCTCCGAGGGATATCAAGGATTCAGCTGACATCACAGACTGGAACGCCGGAAAGATTGCCGTAGCTCTGATACATCCAGCATCGGCAGGACACGGACTGAATATCCAGTCCGGCGGCCATATCCTGATCTGGTTTGGACTGACATGGAGTCTGGAGCTTTATCAGCAGACCAACGCCCGACTCTGGCGTCAGGGACAGCAGAACACCGTCACCATCCATCACATCGTCACGAAAGACACCGTGGATGAGGATGTTCTTGCTGCTCTCGCTAACAAGGATGTAACGCAGGAGAAGCTGATCGCCGCAGTCAAGGCAAGATTGTAACCTTATACAGTCTGTATGATCTGCCCTTATTTGACGACAAAAAGACGGCAAAGCGGCGACAATTCGGTAACGCCGCATTATTTCGGAGGTGAAAAACATGGCTCGTAAGAATAAACGCCTGAAAACAGAATATTACAGAGGTCTCGGCTTTGACCCGAGAAAGTATATCACCAAGCCCTCAACCCCCATTTATTACAAGCAGACAGACACAGGACGCATTCCGCAGCGTGGTGATATCTGGTTTGCCAACCTCGGCAATCATCCGTATTCCAGCGTACAGTCGGGATGCAGACCTGTGATCGTTATTTCCAATAACATCGGCAACTCACACGCAGATACAGTGAATGTGCTTCCGCTGACCAGACACATGAAAAAGCCGGATCTGCCTTGCCACACGGAGCTGACTCCTGATGCTATCACGGACACACATCAGATTCTGGATACCTCGATGATCCTTGCCGAGCAGATCACGACTATCGGCAAAAACACACTGCTGAACTATGTCGGTAAAATTGCCGATACTGCTGTTCTGAATCGTATCAATAACGCTGTACTGACGCAGCTCGGTCTTGAAAGGAGTAATGCTGAATGCCTGTAAACTTCGTAAATATCCCGGACGCTCTGAAGCAGTCCGCTTCCTTCTGCGTCTGGAAGCTGGAGAAAAGATCCGGCAGACCTACTAAGGTTCCGTACAATCCGAGAACGGGTGCGCTTGCCAAGACGAATGACCCGTCTACTTTCTCGGACTTCAATACAGCGATGAAAGCGTATGCTATCGGCGGCTGGGACGGAATCGGCTACAGAGTTTCCGAGGGTATCGGCGCAATCGACATCGACCACTGTATCCGTGAGGACGGCAGTCTGAACGATGTCGCGGCATCTATTCTCGGTATCTTCAGTACAGCCTATTTCGAGCGCAGTCCCTCCGGCACCGGACTCCGCGGCTTCTTCAAGCTCAGTCCGGATTTCGCCTACGATAAGACAGTGTATTATATCAATAACCGCAAGCACGGTCTTGAGGTCTATCTTCCGGGAACAACAAACCGTTTTGTTACCGTAACCGGAGATATGTTCCGCCCCGGTACAGTTGAGCGTGATGATGATGCGCTCCGCAATCTGCTCGACACCTTCATGAAGCGCAGCACCCGTGTATCCAATAAGACAATTGAGCCTGCATCCTATCTGGATGACGAAGGTGTTATAGATCACGCATCAGCTTCAGCATCCGGGGATAAGTTCAAGGCTCTGTATGCCGGCAACTGGGAGGAAGGCTATGATTCACAGTCTGATGCGGATATGGCGTTTGTTTCCATGCTCTGCTTCTGGTGCGGCAATGTGGAGGAGCAGATCGACCGTATTTTCCGTTCATCGGGTCTGATGCGTGAAAAGTGGGATCGCATGACCGGTGACAGGACTTACGGTCAGATTACCATCCGCAATGCGATAGCATCGACCTCGGAGATCTATACTCCCATTGCAGATTCCTCCGCAGAGGATGATTTTGAGGATATCGAGGGAGAATCGGATTCCGAACAGCACGCCGGCTTCCGTCCGGATCTGTCTCACATCACAACTACTCTCGATGAAATGAAGCCGCAGAGCAATCCTCGCTACCAGAGAGATGAGATCGGTATCGGCAACGCTTTCGCCGATTATTTCAAGCCTATCGCCCGATTCAACGGTGACCGTAATGTTTGGTATGTGTATGACGGCAAGGTCTGGCAACCGGATGAGAACGCCCTCGCCGTAGCCGAACTTGCAAAGTATCTCGCTGACGAACTGTACACATTTGCCCTGACAATCCGTGATGAGGATACCCGCAACCGCTACATCAAGCGTGTGCAGAAGCTGCAGCAGAGAAAGCATCGCAAGACAATGGTGGAGGATGCAAAATCTGTGTACCCGATCAGGATGTCTGCTTTTGATTCTAACGAGTATCTGTTCAATCTTGAGAACGGCACACTTGATCTGCGCACACTGGAATTCCACGAGCACGACCCGAAAGATTTCATTACGAAGATCAGCCACATCAACTATGATCCCGAAGCTGCCTGTCCTCGCTGGAATCAGTTCATTGACGAGGTCATGGTCGGCAGAAAGAATGTCGGCCGCTATCTTCAGAAAGCAATCGGCTATGCTCTCTCCGGCGACACCTCGCTTGAATGTCTGTTCATCATGTTCGGACCTACGACCAGAAACGGCAAGACCACGACCATTGAAACGATCCTGCGTGTTATGGGAGAATACGGACGTTCTGCAAAACCGGATATGCTTGCCACAAACTATTTCCGTGGGCAGTCCAACGGCTCATCGGATGATGTCGCCCGTCTTGCAGGTGCGAGATTTGTCGGCATTTCCGAAATGGAGCAAAAGCTGACGATTAATGCGAGTCTTACCAAACAGCTCACAGGTAATGGTTCTATTACAGCACGTTTTCTGTATGAAGGCTATTTCGAGTTCCATTTGCAGGCAAAGATCTTCATTGACACAAACCATCTTCCGAATGTCACCGACCGCACGCTGTTTGAATCCGGCAGACTGAAGATCATCCCGTTCACACGTCACTTTGAGGATCACGAGCAGGACAAAACTCTGAAAACAACACTGATGCAGCCTGAGAATCTCTCCGGCATTCTGAACTGGTGCATTGAGGGATACAAGCTGTTCAAAGCAGAGGGACTGAATGAACCGGATGAGGTAAAAGCGGCAACCGAGGAATATCGTGTGGATTCCGACCGTATTGCACAGTTTATGCAGCAGTGCCTGAAGAAGGAGAAAGGCTCCGAGATCAAGTCATCGAATGTATACAGCAGATACAAGGAGTGGTGCTGTGACAACGGCTTCAAGTATGAGAGTTCTCAAAATTTCTATAAGAGGCTCTCTTTGGAATACCGCATTGTTAAGCGCAGACCGTGGAAGCAGACAACGACCGGAAACATGAACCCGCTTGCACTTGTAAACGATGTAGCATGGGTAGTCGGTGAAGAACCCGGCATGGATCTCGTCCCGGTCGATGACAGTGAATGATTCAATCTTTGTTGCTTTGAATACTTGCATTCTGTATATCCGTGTCCCGGCTATCCGGCGAATAAGCTGTAAAGTTCCTATCTTCTTATGTTTTATAATATATATTATATTTCTATATTTCTTTTATGTAGCAAATGTAGCAAATGAATATATAAGTATTACTATAAAGAAGAATATAGGAAAAGTTATAGAACGGAATGCTACAAGTGCTACAAGGATAAGAAAAATGAAGTAATATCGAGAAAAAACTGTGGACATCTGTTGCAAATGCCAACTATGTGAGTGCTACAAGCCTGGCAGGGGCAACAGGTGTCAAGGTGTGAGGAGGTAATCATTATGCAGAGAACAGCAATCCTGCGTGGTACCGTCAACAAGGAGTACGGTAAGACAATTGCAGAGGCAATCAACGAAAAGCTGGACAAGAACCCGGAATTCAAGCTGACACAGACCACAGTTCTGGAAAGTTCAGATGTATTCTGCACGCTCTTGTGCGTATTTGAAAAGAAGATTCAGGAGGACTAAGATTATGAAGATTATCACTTGTGAACAGGTATCGGCAGGACATCCCGATAAAATCTGTGACCAGATCGCAGATGCAATCGTGACCGACTGCCTTCAGCATGACAAGAACAGCCGTGTCGCTATCGAGTGCCTTTTCAAGAACCGCTGTCTCGTCATTGCCGGCGAGCTGACAAGCACACATGAGCCGGATTGCGAAAAGCTCGTGCAGGATGTGTTCGACCGCATCAACAACGGCGGTGCGGAAAACAGCGATGCCGGACTCGACTACAAGTTGGATTTCACGGCGGACGATCTGGACATTGCGATCCTTGTTGACCACCAGAGCAGTGACATCGCTCTCGGTGTGAATAAGGGCGGTGCCGGAGATCAGGGCATTATGTTCGGCTATGCGACCAATGAAACGCCGGAGATGCTCCCGATTCCGTTTGTGGTGGCTACGAAATTTCTCGAACTTCTGAAAGCCTATCCCTGCCGAATGCTGAAAGCGGATGCAAAGGCGCAGGTAAGCTTCGACTATGACAGCGGCAGAATCACGACCTTCCTCTGCTCGGTTCAGCACGTTCACGGCGTAGAAGTTTCAGACTTCCGTGACATCATCGAAAAGCTGATGGTGAGAACAGCAACCGCCTACGGTCTGAATACCGACTTCGTAAAGCTGGTGAATCCCACAGGCAGATTCGTTCTCGGCAGCTCTTTTGCCGACTGCGGTGTTACCGGACGCAAGCTCGCCTGTGACACTTATGGCGGCATTGGACACATTGGCGGCGGTGCTATGTCTGGCAAAGACCCGTCCAAGGTTGACCGCAGTGCTACGTATGCTGCCCGCAAGATTGCAAGAGATATTGTGAGTGCAGGATATGCGGATAAGGCGGAGGTACAGATCGCTTACGCAATCGGTGTGGCTGAGCCTGTGAGTATCTATGTGGAAACCTTCGGTACGGAGCATCAGGACAAGGAATTCATCGTGCAGTATGTTCGTGAGAATTACGACCTCACACCGAGAGGGATCATTGACAATCTCGGACTGCTGGATGTGGACTACAACAAAGTTTCAGCCTACGGACACTTCGGAAAACATGGGCTCCCGTGGGAAAAATAAGATTTCAAAAAAATAACGAAAAAAATTTTTGAAGGCATATTGTTTTTCGACCTCTCCCACGACAATATATGAGGGGCGTTGTTCAGACCCGACCACAACACCTTTTCGGAACTGACCGCCCCTATCACAATGACAAAACCTACTATGGAGAAAGGAGGCAGAGACAATGCCCAGCAGACCGAACACACCTTGCAGACATCCCGGCTGTGCAGCCCTTGTTCCTTACGGAAGTAAGTACTGTGACAAGCACCGTTCCCTCCATCCGGAGGACACACGGTCGGCAGGCAGCCGAGGCTACGACACGGCATGGAACAGAGCCCGCAAGCGTTACCTTGAAACGCATCCGCTGTGCGTGGAGTGCATGAAGGCAGGACGCTATGTCAAGGCAACCGATGTCGATCACATCAAGCCGCACCGAGGAGACGGTGTTCTCTTCTGGGATCAGAGCAACTGGCAGAGTCTCTGCCACCGTCACCACAGCGTCAAGACTCGAAACGAGGATCACACCCCTGAGTACAAGTACTGAACGCAAGCCACACTCACTATCGTTGCAGTTCACACTGGCTCAGGGGCGTATCTATGGGGCGAGGTCCGGGGGCTGGGGCGACCGCCGGGGGCGGGTCGGAATTTCTACGGAAAAGCGAACACAAGACCGTCGGCTCCTTTTTCACGAAAATTCGCAAAATTGCAGGGCCCCCGGTCATTTGGGACCCTAACATCTAAAAATCATAGAGTACGATAATCATCGTTAAGGCTGCAAAAGCATTGAATTATCGTACTTTCCTTATCACCGCTGCACAAAGCTGCGGCGGTGCGGTACATACGGAGTTTCGTTAAGAACAGGATAGAAAAACGGCGATTTTTCACGCAAAACGTGATGAAAACAGCCCATTTTTAGCATTTTACCGCATTTATAAATTGCGGTCTTGGCGGAGCCTGTGTGGATACCGAAAACTGCGAAACAACGGCGATTCCGAGGTGATAGCATATGACGGAAACGCAGAAGGAACAGATCAGGGCAATGCGTATGCAGGGCATCGGATACAGGACAATTGCAAAATCGCTCGGCTTGAAAATCAATCAGGTACAGCTCTTCTGTAAAGCGCACGGTCTTGCAGGTTCCCACGAACTTACAAAGCTGAATTATCCGATCTGGTGTGAACAGAACGGTTGCTGTCCTGTGTGCGGAGCGAAGCTCGTACAGCCGAAAACAGGCAGACGGAAACGCTTCTGCTCCGGCAGATGCCGCACACGATATTGCCTTATGAAAAAATCTATGGAGGAATAAAATGCTCATAGCTATTCTGAGCCTTACCTACATGATGGTCATTATTATGATCCACGCAATCTGGATCAGTTCGATCATCAAGCATGACGGCAAATGCCACTACAAGGACTGCGGTCACTGTCCGTATGACGGCTGGTGTCCGATGCAGGAGGATGAAAAACATGACGCTAACAGAAAACTTCATTCGTGAAGCGGTACACCTTGACGGGAACGCCGAGGTCATGTACGGCAGCGATGAGATGTATGACACATATCCCTGCCGCATACCAACCGTGGAGTTTATGCTCGTGGCAACGGATGCTCTTGCAGAGGTCGCTGACCGCATCCGGATGGAAAAGGGATACCTCCCGACACATCCGCGGGACGGCAGAACCGATGAGGTGGATACCGATGCATGGTACGATTTCTACATCGGCATCTGCCGTCTGCCCGGAGAGAATCAGCCGTGTCAGCTTGACAGCAGCATCACCTTTATTGTTGTGAACTCCGATGCGGATGACAATGAGAGTATGTACGGCATTGAACTGACAGCCGATGAGCAGTCGGTGGTTCTTGATATCCTGAACAGTCAGTGCAGGAAATACATGAACAAGACGTGCGATGAGCTGTTGACGGAAGCTGAGAAAGAGATGAACTGACGGCGGTCTGCGGACAAGGTGTATCCCAGCATATCGACAGCAAGAGCTGTCAGGCAACTGACAAGAGCAGTTTGCCAGGGTGATGATGAGTGCGTTTATCCGAGCGGATGCACTTCTGAACCCCGCCGGAGGTTTCGTGTAAGCCTCGGCTCGGATAGGCTGTAATCCGCTGAATAAAAAACACGGAAGTACTTTGTCCGCAGAATGCCCGAAGGAGGGAGATAAATTGAAGATCATCAAGCGGGACGGTCGAGAAGTCCCTTATAACTGCGAAAAGATACGAGCCGCTATCACGGCGGCGAATGATGAGATGGAATCTGATGCTAGGATTTCGGATACTGCTATCGGCTTCATTGTAGGTAATGTAGAAAAACGGTGTCATGCTCTTGCAAGACCTGTCCATGTCGAAGAAGTCCAGGACATGGTACTCGATGAGCTTGACAAGGCCGAAGCGTACAAACTTGCACGGCACTACAGCGAATACAGACTGCTGCATGAACAGCAGCGCAGGATGAATACCACAGACGGCAAGATCCTGAGCCTGCTCGAACGCAACAATGAGGAGGCAAAGCAGGAAAATGCCAACAAGAACCCGATCATCAACAGCACGCTCCGTGACTATATGGCAGGCGAAGTCAGCAGAGACATCTGCCGACGCTTCCTGTTTCCGTCAGATGTGATCGCTGCCCACGATGAAGGCATCGTCCATGTACACGATCTGGACTACATCGCAGAGCCGATGCACAACTGCTGTCTGGTGAATTTAGCAGATATGCTTCAAAACGGCACGGTGGTGTCCGGTACAATGATTGAAAAGCCACACAGCTTTTCGACTGCCTGCAATATTGCTACGCAGATTATTGCGCAGGTCGCCTCCAACCAGTACGGTGGTCAGACGATTAGTCTGGCGCACCTTGCACCTTTTGTTGATGTCAGCAGACAAAAGATCAGAGCCGAGGTTTTGCAGGATGTATGCGGTGAGACCGGATGCAATCTGTCATCGGATGCCCTTCAGCGCATTGTTGAAAAGCGAGTCCGCCGGGAAGTCAAGCGCGGCGTGCAGACGATACAGTACCAGATAAACACACTGCTCACGACCAATGGGCAGACACCGTTCGTGACAGTGTTCATGTATCTGGACGAGGTACCGGAAGGACAGACCAGAGATGACCTTGCGATGATTATCGAGGAAGCATTGCTTCAGCGTATTGAGGGTGTCAAAAACGAAAATGGCGTGTGGATCACGCCGGCATTCCCGAAGCTGATATATGTTCTCGACGAGGACAACATCCAGCCCGGCACCAAGTATTACTACCTGACTGAGCTTGCAGCGAAATGTACTGCAAAGCGCATGGTTCCCGACTATATCTCCGCAAAGGTGATGCGAAAGTTGAAGGGCGATGTGTATGCCTGCATGGGCTGCCGATCTTTCCTGACACCTTCTGAAGACCAAAAATACTACGGCAGATTCAATCAGGGTGTTGTCACGCTGAATCTGGTGGATGTGGCGTGTTCCTCCGGCGGTGACGAAAAAAAGTTCTGGCAGCTTTTGAATGAACGCTGTGATCTCTGCTTCAAGGCATTGATGTGCAGGCATGAACGGCTGAAAGGTACGCCGTCCGATGTCGCTCCGATCCTCTGGCAATACGGTGCTTTAGCACGGCTCGGCAAAGGTGAAACGATAGATGAGCTGCTGTATAACAACTACAGCACAATCTCTCTCGGCTATGCCGGCATTGCGGAAATGACCTACCGTATGACAGGTTGTTCGCATACAGAGCCGGACGGGAAAGCATTTGCACTTGCAGTAATGAAATTCCTGAATGAGAAGTGCAGCAAATGGAAAACTGAGACGAATATCAGCTTTTCGCTGTACGGCACGCCGATGGAATCTGTGACCTACAAATTCTCTCAGTGCTTACAGCGCAGACACGGTATCATTCCGCATGTAACGGATAAGAACTATATCACGAATTCTTATCATGTCCATGTGACCGAGCCGATCGATGCCTTCAGCAAGCTGACATTCGAGTCCGAATTTCAGGAGCTATCTCCGGGCGGTGCGATCAGCTATGTGGAGGTACCGAACCTTCAGAACAATATTCCTGCGGTACTGGCATTGATGCGGCATATCTACGAAACGATTCTCTATGCGGAGCTGAATACAAAATCCGATTACTGTCAGGCCTGCGGCTATGACGGCGAGATACAAATCGTGGAAGAGGACGGAAAGCTGATCTGGGAATGCCAGAACTGCGGCAACCGCGATCAGCGAACAATGAATGTCTGCCGCCGCACCTGCGGGTACCTCGGTACGCAGTTCTGGAATCAGGGGCGCACCGCTGAGATTAAGGATCGGGTGATGCACCTGTGAATTACTGCGGTCTGAATAAAAACGATATCGCCAACGGTGAAGGTGTGCGTGTATCGCTGTTTGTTTCCGGATGCCGGAATCATTGCATCGGCTGTCACAATCCCGAAGCATGGGATTTCGGCTACGGTCAGCCGTTTACCAAAGAAACAGAAGATGAGATCATTGAAGCCCTGCGTCCGTCATGGATACAGGGCATTTCCATACTCGGCGGTGAACCGTGCGAGGAAGAAAACGAAAAAGTGCTGCTTCCGCTGCTCCGGCGAATCAAGCGAGAGTCTCCGAATTCGGACACTTGGCTGTATACCGGATACACCTACGAACAACTGGAAGGCAGAGAGATTCTCTGCTATGTTGATGTACTTGTTGACGGTCCGTTCCTGTCGGAACAGAAGGATATCTCCCTCGCTTTCCGCGGCAGTCGGAATCAGCGGATACTCAGACTGAAGGGAGGCAGGCTGATATGACAAAACAGAATATACGCTGCGATGCCTGCGGCTGTGCCTTTGTTCCGGAGCCGAAAACGCAGCGTGAGGGCGAGATCGAATACAGCTACTTCAACTGTGATTACTGCGGCAAGGCGTATACCGTGTCGGTGACCGATGCGGCACTCCGCAGGAGCATCCGCAAATACCGCACGCTTGCCGAAAAGCTGAAGGGCAAACCGCTGAGTGAAGAAACGCTCCGTGATGCCACTGCGCTGAAGGATGCGAACACAAAACGAGCCGCAGAGCTGCGGCAGATGTATATACGGGAGGAATGAGATGAAAACAGCGGAACTTCGCATGATCCCTGTTTCGGAACTGAAGCCTGCGGAATACAACCCGCGTAAAAAGCTGAAGCCCGGAGACAAGGAATACGAAAAAATCAAAAACAGCATCGAGGAATTCGGCTTTGCCGATCCTCTGGTGGTCAATGCTGACATGACCATCATCGGCGGTCATCAGAGACTGACCGTAGCAATGGCACTCGGCTACACCGAGGTACCGTGTGCTGTGGTCGATATCGATAAGGTCAGAGAGAAAGCCCTGAACATCGCACTGAACAAAATCACGGGTGCATGGGACGAGAACCTTCTCGCTGAACTGCTGGAGGATATCCAGAACAGCGAATTTGACCTTGGCAAGACAGGCTTTGACCCGCCGGAGATTGAGCAGCTTTTCAATTCCGTTCATGACAAAAAGGTCTCCGAGGATAACTTCGATGTCGAGGAGGAGCTTCAGAAGCCGACCTTCTCTCAGCCGGGAGATATCTGGATCCTCGGCAGGCACAGAGTCATCTGCGGTGACAGCACAGTTGCGGAGACATACACAAAACTGATGGACGGACAGAAAGCAAATCTGGTGCTGACGGACCCGCCTTATAATGTCGATGTTGAGGAAACCGCCGGAAAGATCATGAACGACAACATGAGTGACAGCGATTTCTATAACTTTCTTCTCGCTGCCTACAAGTGTATGTATGACAGCCTTGCCGATGACGGCAGCATCTATGTATGGCACGCCGATACCGAGGGACTCAACTTCAGAAAGGCTTTCAAGGATGCAGGGTTCCAGCTTTCCGGCTGCTGTATCTGGAAAAAGAATTCTCTCGTCCTCGGCAGAAGTCCGTACCAGTGGATCCATGAGCCGTGCCTGTTCGGTTGGAAGCAGAAGGGCAAGCACCAGTGGTATGCCGACCGCAAGCAGACGACTGTCTGGGAGTATGACAAGCCTAAGAGCAGTCCCGACCATCCGACCACAAAACCTATCCCACTGATGGCGTATCCAATCAAGAACAGCACCATGACAAACGGCATCGTCCTCGACCCATTCCTCGGCTCCGGCTCGACGCTGATCGCTTGCTGCGAGACAGACCGTGTCTGCCGCGGCATCGAGCTTGACCCGAAGTTCGTGGATGTCATCGTGAAACGCTATCTTGCATGGTGTCAGGAGAAACAGACCGCCGAGGTCGCATACGTTCTCCGTGACGGTCAGAAGCTGTCGTTTGCAGAGGTGGTCGCTGAGATGCCGCAGGATGGTGATGCAGTTGAGTGATGTGAAGTGCGTTCTCATACACGACAACTTCCAGAATTTCAAATGCTACAGTATTCCGAAGGCGCAACTTGTCATCGCAGACATACCGTACAATATCGGCTCGGATTTCTATGCAAGCCGCCCCGACTGGTATGTTGACGGTGACAATCAGAACGGTGAAAGCAACAAGGCTCACAAGGCTGCATTCCATACGGATTACAGTTTTAACATTGCTGAGTATTTCGCTTTCTGTAACCGACTACTCAAAAAAGAGCCATCCAAAGGTGAAAAGGACGCTCCCTGCATGATCGTGTTCTGTGCGTTTCAACAGATACCGGAGGTTATCCGGCAGGCAGAGAAATACGGCTTTAAGCACTACCAGTTTTTGTGCTTTATGAAGAATTACAGTCCGCAGGTGCTGAAGGCAAACATGCGGATTGTGGGTGCAACTGAATATGCACTGGTGCTGTATCGGGGTAAGCTGCCTAAATTCCGCAATACCGATGCGGACGGAAAACGGCATATGATCTTCGATCACTTCAACTGGATGCGTGACGGCAAAGATATCCCGAAAATACATCCGAGCCAGAAGCCGGTGAATCTGCTGAAACGCCTCATTGGGATATTTACCGATGAGGGTGATGTTGTCATCGACCCCTGCGCCGGAAGCGGCAGTACGCTGCGCGCGGCACGGGAGCTTGGCAGACACAGCTACGGCTTTGAGGTCAGCAGGGATTTCTATACCAAAGCCTGTGAGCAGATGCTCGGAGGTGCAGGATGACAAAACGGGAATGCGCAATCGTGACAGCATACACAGGATTCGCTATGCTGAAGGGCAATGACCTCGGTCATTTGTACCGCTATCTGTCAGGACTTATCGGCAGACCTGTGTATTCACATGAGATTCCTGCCGTGGCAGAAGCGTACAAGGAACAAATAAAACAGGACTTCCTTTCATTGTGCAGGGATGCGACCGATGTCTGACATTATAAAAAGCATCGGCTACGATCAGGGAGAGATCATCCGCAATATTCTGAAACTTCATGTGCCGGAGGGAAAGATCAACTGTGATCCTACATTCAGCACAGGGGCTTTCTATCGGAATTCCGGAGTCGATGCTCCTGCGCTCCGTTTTGATATACATCCTCAGTGCGAGGACGTAACCGAGGCGGATGCTCGGCATCTTCCGCTTGCGGACAACAGTATCTCCTGCATGATGCTCGATCCGCCGTTTCTGGCGACCAAAGGAAAATCGCTGACCAGTGCGGAAGGAAATGTAATCAACAGACGTTTCGGTGTATATCCGGACGAAAAAAGTCTGCATAGATGCTACTGCGATATGCTGACGGAAGCCTATCGGGTGCTGAAACCAAATGGCATCCTGATATTCAAATGTCAGGACAAGGTCAGTAGCGGAAAGCAGTATATGAGCCATGTGTTCATCATGAACGAGGCGGTGCGGATCGGTTTCTATCCGAAAGACCTGTTTATACTGCTTGCGAAAAGCCGTCTTGTCGCAGGCTGGCAGCGAAATCAGAAGCACAGCCGGAAATACCACAGTTATTTTCTTGTGTTTCAGAAAAATGACAGGCGCATCGAGTACGTCTGAGATCGGAGGTAAAATGAAAAACAAACAGTTGACGCTCGGAAGCCTGTTTGACGGATCGGGAGGCTTTCCCCTCGGCGGCATCCTTGCAGGGATCGAGCCGAAGTGGAGCAGTGAGATCGAGCCGTTCCCAATCCTGGTGACGCACAGACGGCTTCCGGGCGTGAAGCATTACGGTGATGTGAGTAAGCTGAACGGTGCAGAACTGCCGCCGGTGGATATCATCACATTCGGCAGCCCGTGTCAGGATCTGTCTATCGCAGGCAAGCGTGCCGGAATCCATGACGGTGACCGTTCCAACCTGTTCTTTCAGGCAATCCGCATCATCAGAGAAATGAGGGATGCAACAAATGGACAATATCCGCGATACTGCATCTGGGAAAACGTCCCCGGTGCTTTCTCCTCCAACGGAGGAAACGACTTCAAAGCTGTCCTCGAAGCAGTTATCGGAGTTAAAGAAAAAGGGATCGAGGTGCCTGCGCCTGCGAATCACAGATGGGCAAAATCAGACGTATTTCTGGGAGACGGATGGAGCGTGGCTTACCGAGTTTTCGATGCTCAATACTGGGGTGTCCCCCAGCGAAGAGCAAGAATCTACCTTGTCGCAGATTTTGCTGGCGGAAGTGCCGGAGAAATATTATTTAAGTCCGAAGGCGTGTCTGGGTATACTCCGCAGGGCTTCCGTTCGTGGCAAGGAACTGCCGGAGGTGCTGAAGAAGGCACTGGAACGTCAGGCAGGCGGTCTGACACTGGAAGTGGAACCCTCTGCGTAAACTGTCAGGGCACGGCGGGTGTCGGTGTCACAGAAGATAAGGCACTGGCACTTGTAGCTCAGGATCACGGAAATCATCCTGCCGTTCTTGCAGCAGGTTTTTCCACGGAACACAGTGCAAAAGCAAGAAGCATCGGCTACGAGGAGGAAGTCTCTCCGACACTGAGAGCCGGTGTCGTTCCTGCGGCTATGGAGCTTCAGAGCTATCCCATTGAAAATCATCCTGCGGATTCGAGAGTCAGGGTGCGGGAGGACGGAAAATGTCAGGGGCTTACAGGCAGAATGGGAACAGGCGGCGGAAATGTACCGCTTGTTGCAGAGCCCGTGACCCTAAAAATAAGGGCGGGTTGCAGCGGCGGCGGTAAGGGTTCGCTGACACAGACCAACAAATCTGCTACGCTCGGAACCCATAATGACCAGACGCTTTTTCAGCCGGAGGTCAAGGCTTTCGGTGTATGCAGCAAGCACTCCAATGCGATGATGTCAGAGAATCCGCACAGTGGATTCTATGAGGCGACTACAAGCAGAACGCTTGACCAGAGCGGTGGAAATTCCGTCACATCGAATCAGGGCGGTATCTGCGTGGTCGCTCCTGCGCCGGAGACATTCGATGTACGTTTCACATCGGACGGTACGAAAAACGCAAGAGGTCACTGCTATCAGACGGAGATCTCCCGATGCCTTGACACAGGTGACGGCTCACCCGATTCGAATCACGGCGGTGTCGCTGTTGTTGCACTTGAACCGGGGGCTGCATCGAGAGTCGGCGGTCACATTTACAGTGACGGCAAAAGCGGTACGCTACGTGCAAATGCCGGAGATAATCAGCAGGCTGTCGTGATGCCCGAAACATTTTCTCTGCAAGGCTCAATGATCGGCAGAGCCGACAAGAACGGTCCGCAGGGTGACGGCATCAACGAAGGTGTCTGCTTTACGCTCAATGCGACAGACCACCATGCGGTCGCAGCACCGGCAGAAGCTATCGCCATTTCCCGTGATAATCACTTCTCCGTTTCGGAGGGTGTAGCCGGGGCAGCAGTTGCAAGAGGCCCTGCTTCTGTGGCAGTTCCCGAAGCCGACCACTACAGCACAAGCAAAAACTCACATCATACGGTAGCCGCACATGAACAGGCAAACACGCTGGTCGCATCCGACTGGAAGGATCCGCCGCTTGTGAATGACCTGCCGAATGACGAGCCGGTGTATATCGTGCGCCGTCTGACTCCGGTGGAGTGTGCCCGTTTGCAGGGATTTCCTGATTGGTGGTGCGCCGAACTTGCCGATTCCGACCCTTCCGATGAGGAGATCGCTTTCTGGACGGAGGTCTGGAAAACATGGCGGCAGCTCACCAATCCCAAGGGCAAGCCGAAAACCGAGAAACAGATCCGCAAATGGCTGGCTGATCCGTACACGGATTCAGCGGAATATAAGCTGTGGGGAAACGGTATTTATCTTGGAGTTGTATATTATGTGATGTGTGGCATTGTTTGGGCAATAAATAAAGAGTAAAAAGCAAATTTACTTCACATAATATCCTTGAAATCATCGTTCCTTTCTTGAGAGATTACCGCGTAAATTCCATAATTATGTGGTAGTATTCTCTTGAAAGGACGTGATAGCATTGTCGAATATGACAGTGAAAGAGCTGATCATGGATGCAACGGAAACATTGCATAAACAGGGGTATTCACCTAGAAGGTGCAAGTATGTTACCCTTGCATGGAAGCAATTTCTAAATTTTTGCAATCTGAATGATTACACTTATTACTCTTGTTCGTTAAAGGATCTGTATATTGCGGAAATTACTCATAGAGAGCCGAAGTATAAGGATTCTACCATTATGCGAAAAACTCAGTGCATCAAAATGTTGGATCTTATGTATTATCGTGGAGGATGGCAGAAGGGTGAGCTTAATCCGCTTCCTTTGTTGTCGCAAGAAGCTATGGAATTTCTTGATGCTCAAGATAAATACCTTCAAAAAACTGGGCATTCAGAATGCTCTTGCTTAACCATGCGAAAAGGCATCTCCGGTGTTTTGAGATACTTTCAAAGTATCGGAGTAACCAAATTGTCGCAAATCGATAAAACTCACATTTCATCATATGTGCTGTCATTAAACGGCCATGCAAGGAGTACTATGCGTTGTGAACTCAGCAGATTAAGGAAGTTTTTATCGTATTTGTATTTGTTGAATTACACGGATAAAGACCTGACATCTTTTGTACCACAGTATCGACTGGGAGGATCTCAGAGCATGGTAAAAATATGGGAATCCGATGAAATAGAAGCTGTTCTTGAGGCAGTAGACCGTTCATCGGTCAAGGGTAAGAGGGACTACGCATTTATTTTAATTGCTGCTGAACTTGGTGTTAGAAGTAAAGATATACGTGAATTAAAGGTTTCAGATTTTGATTGGGAAATATGCTCAATTTCATTTCAGCAAAGCAAAACGCATAATCCCAATGTCCTGCCCCTTTCTGAGAGAGTTGGTTCTGCTGTTATTGATTATCTGCAGGTAAGACCAGAAACGGATCACGATTACCTATTTGTAAGCATGAATCCTCCCTATGACAAACTGCAATCATTTGGTACGGCATTTAAGAGATATGTTTCACGCTCGGGTGTAAAAATACCTACGAAAGCTCATCACAGCCTGCACTCACTTCGAGCTACGGCTGCAACAAAATTACTTGATGCAGGCGTTTCACCTGATGTAATCTTCTCATTCTTAGGACATTCAGATAGAGACTCTCTCGTAAATTATATTCGATTAGATATTGAAACCTTACGCGAATGTGCGTTATCGTTTGAAGATGGTGAGCTTTTATGAATCGTATATATCATTATCAGAGTGGCTTAGCTGATCAGATTAATTCGTTTATTGCGGAAAAACGGGCACTGGGATGTAAATATGACAAAGAAGCAAAAACCTTTTGGACAATGGATCGCTTCCTTGTAAGTCAAGGCGTAACAACTCCTGTTTTGTCTCAGGAAGTTGTTGAGAAATGGGTTGCGAAAAGACCGAATGAAAAACGAAAAAACCAGAAATGGAGATTGAATTTCACTAAACGATTTGCTGAGTATCTTCAAAGAATGGGCTATAACGCATATTATCCTGATTATTCTATTTCATCCCGAGACGATGCTGATTTCATCCCCTATATCTTCACAGATAAAGAATTAGCTCAAATCATCAATTATTTTGAAAATATGCAGCCGAGCAGACAATATCCGCTTGCTCACATAGTTTATCCGTTGCTATTCAAAACATTAATCTGTTGCGGACTGCGCGCGGGTGAAGCTGCCGCCCTCAAGGTCAAGGATGTAGATATATTGAAGGGCGTACTGACAGTACGTGCAGCCAAACATAACAAGCAGCGCTTTGTCCCGCTTTCCGACAGTTTATGGGAGGAATATGAACAGTATTTTAGAGATGTTCATGAAGGTAGTTCTAATGAGGATTATTTTTTCCCCAATGCACGTCGTAATGCTCATCACACAAATGTTATTTATGATAGGTTTCGAGACGCACTTTGGTACTGCGGAATTGCGCATAAAGGGCGTGGATATGGACCCAGAGTTCATGATCTCAGGCATACTTTTGCTGTTAGGGCTATGCAGAAGTTAAAAAAATCTAAGGGGGATATTGTTAATTCACTGCCATATTTATCAGCTTATTTAGGTCACTACAATATGTCCAAAACGCAAGTATATCTCCATTTAACAGCCGAATGTTATCCGGAATTTTTGGAAAATGAGTCAAAATATCTGGGAGATACAATTCCTACATGGGAGGTGCCTGATGAGGACAACTGATTTTTCCATGCATTTGACCAAATTCCTATCTCATTACTTACCAGAATTAAAAAACCTAAGTCCAAACACAATTGCATCGTATTGTGATACATTCAGATTATTGCTTAGCTATTATCAAGATGTAGAAAAGAAAAACATTGAAAAAATCACTTTGAAAGATTTCACACCTGAACTAATTGATTGCTTTATGCTTTGGCTTGAAACAAGCCGACATAATAGTGTTAATACTCGCAATCAAAGGCTTGCGGCAATTCACTCGTTTACCAAGTATCTGCAAACACAAGAACCGCGCCTTTTATTTAATTTCCAGAGAATTTTAGCAATTCCAGTTAAAACAACTGAACGAACAGCAATACAGCCACTTACAAAGGAAGCTGTTTCAGTGTTATTGCGTCAACCGAATACAACTACACGTCAAGGAAGAAGAGACGCAACTATTCTATGCTTATTATATGATACCGCCGCAAGAGTACAAGAAATATGTGATCTTAAAATTGAAGATATACGATTAGATCATCCTGCTCATGTGAGAATATACGGAAAAGGGCGTAAAACACGCACAGTCCCTATTCTTCCAACAACGGCTAAAAATCTGAAAAACTATCTTGCGGAAATTCATATGCTCGCACCTGAAAAAAGTCATTTGCCATTATTTACAAATCGTAATGGTCAAAAACTCACCAGAGCAGGAATTACTTATATTCTGAACAAGTACGCTAAAATGGCTTCAATGATTGATTCTACAATACCACCGAAGATAAATCCACATCTTTTACGCCACACAAAGGCGATGCACATCTATGAATCAAATAACGATTTGATTAGTGTGCGCGATTTTTTGGGACACTCAGATATTAAAACAACGGGAATCTATGCTCGTTCCAGTCTTGAAATGAAGCGTAAAGCTTTGGAACAGGTTAAGAATTCGCCCGTTCATGAAATTCCATCATGGCAAAGAAGTAAGAATATGATGGATTGGCTCAAAAATTTTGGTTCTCAGGGTACTAAATAAGCATAGAGGAGGCAGGTCTATAATCGATCTGCCTCTCTATTCTTCTCCGAGTACTCTATATATTATGTTGAGTACTTTTACTCAATTCCGCTATCTACCGCCCATTTTATACCACACATCACATAATATACAACTCCAAGATAAACACCGTTATGTAAAGCTATACATAACGGGATTTCACTCCCGATTCCTTATTTCATCCTCTCCGGCATTGCATGGGTGGCACAGGTTTACGAGCCTCATGCAGCAAATTGTGAACAGACTGATACTATGTAAGCTGTTCTTCGGAGGATATCCGTGATATGCACAAACATAGCAGGATATCTTCCCTGTACATTCTCCGTTTTACAGTCTTGCATTCCGGGGCAAAAGACGGTAATATGTGACTACGAAAACGCCGCAGCCCAACGCACAAGGCTGAGGGGCGGCAGTAAAAACAGAGGTTATAATATGGAAATCAGATTCAATATTGAAAAGAGCCAGCGCAAGGCACTGGCGCAGAAAATTGCAGAGCTAACCGGAGCAGAGGTCACATACCTTGGCGTTCCGAGCTGCGCCTACGCAATTGACTTCTTCACGCTGAGCAAGGATTCGGTTCTCAGCTTCAGCGACCGCAGCGACATGGAGATCGTGGAGACGTTCCTGAACGGGCTTGCAGAAGCAGGCTACGACAGCGAGACCATCACACCGCCGGAAGGAACAGAAGCCGATTCAGAAAATGAGGAACCCACTGAGGATTATGTAGAAATCGACATGACCATCGTTTCCGACACGGAAGAAGCCACTGAGGACGAGCCTTCCGAACAGAACAGCGGCTTTCCGTTGAACGCAAGCATCAGCCTGCCGATTGCGGAACATACGGTGCAGACGCTGATGAACCTCATCTGCATGATCCATTCGAGAGGGACACTACTCAGCAAGGCGACCGGCGGAAACTTCTCCGCAGACAAGGCGCTGATCGATGCCCTCGGTGAGCATGAGTTCCGCAGCATCCACGAGCTGATCGCTTTTCTCAGAGAGTACGGCGAGACCAATCCGCCGCTGACCGGCATCACGCTCGACAGCGAGAAAATCACCTTTGACGGATTCGGTCAAGCGGCCGATGCCGAAACGGTGCAGACCTATATGAAGCTTGCCGCCGCAATGAACAGCATGGCAATGACGCAGAAGCGGGTGCAGGCAAAGGATGTCGATGACAGCAACGAAAAATATGCCTTCCGTGTCTGGCTCATCCGCCTCGGTATGAACGGAGCTGAATACAAGGAAGACCGCAAACGCCTGATGGCGAATCTTTCAGGGCATTCCGCTTTCCGCAACGACGCAGAGCGTGAACGCTGGGAAGCAAAGCAGAAGGCAAAGCGTGATGCTCAGAAAACGGAACATACCAACGAGGAGGAAGACAGCGATGCAGTTTCCGAATGAAAAAGAATTGAAAAGCCTGCGGGAGCGTTATCCCGCAGGTACCCTGATCCGCCTTATCAATATGGATGACCCTTTCGCACCTGTGCCGCCGGGAACAATCGGCGAGGTTACTATGGTCGATGACGCAGGCAATATTCATATGCGCTGGCAGAACGGAAGAAGCCTTTCCCTTATAGAAGGTGTCGATGATTTCACTGTGATTTCTGACCGCAATGGGGGCTCCGAAAAATAAGAGACCCTATTCCATCGTATCCAAGTTTACCATAAAAAGTCAAGGATATCAAGTATGTAAAATCACCAGAGAATCGAGAAAAATACACTCAAATGATCTGTACATTTAGCGGCTTGATATATCCTCCGAAAGACGGTAATATGTGACACAACGGAAGGGCAAACGCCCACCGAAAAAAACGATTCGGAGGATACAAAAATGACTGAGAAGACCGCACAGCAGATTGCAAGAATGAAGGAGCAGACCATTGGGGTTGAGATCGAGATGAACAGCATCACCCGCAAGGCTGCCGCTAAGCTCGCCGCCGAGTTCTTCGGCACCGACCGCACCGAGTACACAGCCAGCCGCAACGGCTACGAAACCTACAGCGCATGGGACGCACAGGGCAGAGAATGGAAATTCCAGAAGGACGTCAGCATCGCAGGCCCCGACAGCGAAAAGTGCGAACCGGTCACCCCGATCCTGACCTACGCAGACATCGAAACCTTGCAGGAGCTTGTGAGAAGACTTCGCAAGGCAGGCGCAAAGAGCGACTACACAAGAGGATGCGGAGTTCACATTCACATCGGCGCACAGGGACACACACCGCAGAGCCTCAGAAACCTCGCAAACCTGATGGCAAGCCACGAAACACTGATTGCAGAAGCAATCAAAGTTGACAGCAGCAGAATGAACCGCTACTGCAGAACGGTCAACCCGAATTTCCTCGCACAGCTCAACAACAAAAAGCCGAGAACGATGGCGCAGCTTGCAGACATCTGGTACGGTTCGCAGGGATGCAACTACGGCAGAACCCACCACTACAACGACAGCAGATACCACATGCTCAACCTCCACGCAACCTTCACAAAGGGCACGGTTGAATTCAGACTTTTCCAATTCGCGCCTCCTTCGGGCGGCAAGAAAAACGGCCTCCACGCAGGCAAGCTCAAGAGCTACATTCAGCTTTGCCTCGCACTGAGCCAGGCGGCAAAGGACCTCAGAAGCGCAAGCCCCAAGGAACAGCAGAAGGAAAACAAAAAGTTCGCAATGAGAACTTGGCTGATGAGACTGGGCTTCATCGGGGACGAATTCGCAACAGCAAGAGAAACCCTGACCGAGAACCTTACGGGCGACGCAGGATTCCGCTTCGGCAGACCTTAACGGGTCTGCCCCTGCGGGGCGAAACACAAGCGGAACGGCACGGCGGCGCACACAGCCGCCACGTTGCCCCGTGTGGGGCGGGACGGGTATCCTCCGAATCATTACCCAAGAACACCTGCCAAGCCACAGGGCGCGACACGGCGCGTTTGTGGGCAAGTCATAAAATGCACGATCTACGGCGAAAAATCGTCCGGAATGATCTGTACATTTAGCCGCTTGAATAATGAGCCGAAAAGAGTTAATATGTCACTACCGAAAGGGAAACCACCGAAAGGAGCCCTGCACATGACCAGCAAAGAACATATCGAAAGCCTACGCCGCCACGGAGTTCGACTCATCGGATGGGACGGAGCGACCGAGGAGATCCCCGAAGACTTCCTTGAAAAGAACGTCGAGTTTCTCAACAAGAATGGCGCAAGGAAGATTACCTACAGCATCAAGGTGCCCGAAACCGAGGACGAGTTGCTCCTTGCAATCTGGGACTGCGGATACGCCGAGTCGGGAAACGCAGCCGAGATTCTCAGCCACAACGACCGCTGAAACCAAAGCCGCCTGCCTCCTACGGGAGGCAAGGGTGGAAAACAGAAAGGAAGATGTACATGAAAAAGTATTACTTAGCCTACGGCTCGAACTTGAACATCCATCAGATGCGGTTCCGCTGCCCTACGGCAAAGCCCATCGGAACGGCGATGATCCCCGGTTACGAGCTGCTCTACAAAGGAAGCCAAGCTTGTGCCTTCCTCACCATCGAGCCTAAGAATGGTAGCGAGGTTCCGGTTGCGGTGTGGGAAGTGACCGAAGAAGATGAAGCCCGCCTTGATGCCTACGAGGGTTTCCCGAACTTCTACTACCGCAAGGAGATGCAGGTCGAGGTCAGAACGGCAGACGGAACAGTCAGGGAGCTTCCCGCCTTCGTCTACATCATGCATGAGAGAAATCCGCTCGGCAGACCTTCTCCGCATTACATCCGAACCTGCAAGGAAGGCTACCGCGACTTCGGATTCGATGAGAAGTACCTTGACGAAGCCTACGAAAAAAGCACAAAGGAGTGAGCATCATGAAAGAAAGAATGAATGAACCGCGTACATGCCCCAAGTGCGGACGCACCTACACCGAGCGTCCCGCCCTTTCCCGATACGACAACGACACGCTGATCTGCCCCGACTGCGGAACGCGAGAAGCCCTCGAAAGCATGGGCATCAGCATCGAAGAACAGGACAAGATTCTCGGAATCATTCACGACAAGTACGTTCCCGAATAAGGGGCGCAGAACGGGCGGTGTGGGGCTTTACGGCTCTGCGCCGCTTATTTGTCGGCTGAATTCCGGGCGCGACACGGTGCGTTTGTGAGCCTCCTGCGGGCATGGCATAATATGTACAGAAAACGGCGCAGATACGCCCGAAATGATCTGTACATTTAGCCGCTTGATAATTCTCGCCAGTGACGGTAATATGGGTACAACGGAACGGGCACAGCCCACCGGAATTCACCAAAACGGAGGAATCACCATGAAAACACTGAAGATTTACAACACCCTGATCGCACAGATTGCAAGCGAGAGCAACTGCTTCACAGCACCCGCCGAGGAGTACGCCGCCGAGCTTTTCGAGGCGCTTGAAAAGGACGACACCGACCTTGCCGAGTACGCCGACGACTACCACGGTGCAACCTACTACAAGAAGCTGCACAAGGTCAGGATGGATGCCGAGTGGATCGGCAGAAAGCTCTACGGAGTTGCAATTTGCGAGGTGGACGATGACTGGACGGACGACGACACGGCGCAGCTCAAGGAATACCTCACCGGGCAGTACAGCGACGGCTGGGGCGAGGGCTTTGAGCAGAGCGAGATCGACAGCTACACCGAGGTCGAGACCTGCGAGGAGTACGATGAGGAAGCCGATGAGTACTACGAAAGCGAATGGGAAGTCCGCTACGATGTTTACATTTCCTTCTGGCAGGACAAGAACTTCCGCATCATGACCGAAGCTGAACTGAAAGCCTGACCGAAACAGTGCAGCCCCTTCGGGGGCTGCCGCCACGCATGGCTATGTGTACAACAAACAGAGCAGATACGCCGATTATGATCTGTACATTTAGCCGCTTGCTATCGTGCGAGATCAGAGTTATAATGTCGCTACCGAAGGGAAAACCTCGGAATTACATTCTTTTGGAGGATTCAAAAATGGAAAACTACTACGACATGAACGGCTTCAGGGTTCACTTCCGCATCGCAGACTACGCTTCCGACCCGATGGTCATGGCGATCACCGCAGCCGCAGAGGATGACGAGTTCGATGCAGTGCTTTCGGTCAACATCGGTAGCAGCATCGGAAACGGCACACTGCTCCCGCGCAACTGCGCCTTCATTGACACCAACAACAATCCGACCGCAGAAGAATTCCTGCAGAGCATCGGTGCAAAGCAATATGAACGCTACGGAGAGCCGGTCTACGGATACAGCGGTTTCTGCCGTTACCCGCTTTACGAATTCCCGGATGACCTTCTCAGGGAAATGGATGCGGACGGCTACGAAAAGCACTGCAAGAACTACGGCGGTGCGTTCCTGATGGCACAGCGCAGAATGAACGCTGAGATGTTCGGAGCAGACCTTTTCGGATAAGAACGATCGGATACAGCCCCTTCGGGGGCTGTTGTCCTACTTGGCTATGTGTACAATAAACAGCGCAGATACGCCGATTTTGTTTTGTACATTTAGCCGCTTGATATACTCGGCAAGGTATGGTAATATGCTACACAACGGAAGGGCGAACGCCTACCGAATACAAAAACCGGAGGAAAAGAACATGAGTACCAATTCAAGAATCGGCATCCTGCATAAGGACGGAACCACGGAAACGATCTACTGCCACTGGGACGGCTACCCCGACCACCAAATGCCTATCCTGACTGAGCATTACGACACCGCCGAAAAGGTCAAGGCACTGCTTGCCCTCGGAGACATCAGCATCCTCGGCGAGCGCATTGCCCCCAATGCCGACGAGCCGCACAGCTTCGAGAAGCCTGCCGAGGGCGTGACGGTAGCCTACCACCGTGACCGCAACGAGCCGATGCAGCCTGCGGTCAAACACAAGAGCATCGTTTCCCTGATGAGAGCCGACTGGGGCATCCCTTACTACTACCTTTTCGATGAGGAGAAAGGGGCATGGCTGCCGCCGGACGAGGGCTGATCTTCAGCCCTCCGGGGCTGACCCCGGCATAGTGTAGAATGTACAACAAATGGCGAAGATACGCCGATTTTGTTCTGTACATTTAGCCGCTTGCTTTCCTGCGAAGATCATGGTAATATGTGACACAACGGAAGGGCAGAACGCCCACCGAATACAAAACACGGAGGTAAACCACCATGACCAAGAAAAAGCTAGAGGAAACCAAAAGAATGCTGGAGGTTCTGAAAAACGGCAGAACAACGACCGAGCAGATGAGCGAGGATGACTGCTTCGCAATCTACGGCATTTCCAGAACGCAGGCAATCAGAAATGTAGATGCGGCAATCACCAAGTACGAGCGTGAAATTCAAAGAGCTGAGCATCCGCTGACCGGCATCGACAAGAAGCTTTTCGAGATCGCCGCCAAGCACCTGATCACGGTGCAGGAGCGCGGAGACCTTGAAACCCGCCACAGTGACAGCGAGGACTTCATCGAGGTTTCGGTCGGAGGGCTGGAGGCCGCCCTCAAGGATGCCTACGAAGCAGGACGCAAAAGCAAGTAAAAACACACCGGCACAGCCCTTCCTGAAATAAGGAAGGGCATAAGCCGAAACAAGGAGGAAGAATCATGGATACATACGAACAGGTCAGAAGCCTGACCGCAATCATCGCCAACTTTTCAACTGACGGTATGCTTCCAGAGCGAATCGCAATGGAGGCACTTCTGGAAGTCCTTGAACCGCAGGAGCTTACCGAAATGGGTTACGGCGACCGGGTGAATGCCTACCTGAAAGAATACGGGGATTGGAGGGAGAACATTGATTGACCTCATTAAAGCAACGAGGGTGCTTTCCAACGAGGAAATGTACGCCATCGAATGGTTCAACAAAAACGGTTTTGAAGGGACGCTTGATCGGCAGTTTCCCCGAAAGGCAAAGTTCACGGTCGGCAAAAACGGCGTAACCGACAAGTTTGAACTTCTGTGCTGTGCCGACTACGACATTGCCGCATACATGGAGCAGTACGGACGATCCTTCGAGATGCTCTGCGATCTGAGAAGACTCAGGGTGGAACTTGCACGGCAGAGGGCGGAATAAGCCGCCACGTCGCTCCGTGTGCGGTTTCCCAAGGCGGCAGCGGATAACTTGCCCCTGCGGAAAACCGCCCCACACGGCGCGTTTGTGCACGTCCTGTGCGATGTACAATTCCGCCTGTTTTATCGGCTCATGTTTGTCACATTTATTTTGCGAAAAGGCGTGGACTAATCTCGGAAAAGACGGTATTATGTGACTACCGCAAGCGAAGCGAAATCATAAAATAGGAGCGAATCTACATGAAAATTCTGGTATGCGAACCCGGCAAGCACCCCTACGTTAAAGACATCGAACACACCCTTGAGAATCTGCAGGCTGTGGTCGATGGCCTGATCCAAGCCATTTACCCCTTTCCCGAGGAGATCGGAGTCATTGTGAACGAAGAAGGGCTTTTCCGTGATGACCTTGCATGGAACAGAACAGTCGAGAAGTACGGACCGATCAAAGGCACATTTTTCGTCTGCGGACTGGGCTTTGAAGATTTCACTGGGCTGACCGATGAGCAGATTGAAAAGTACAAGGCACTTTTCTGGGAGCCTGAGATCTTCATCCCGACACCGAACGGCATGGTGGTGCTGCACATCGTCGAATGACCACCAAGGGGCAGGGCTTCGGCTCTGCCCTCCTCTTCTGCCGTTTCTTTTACCTGTCATAATATGTACGATCCCGGCGGAAATCCGCCGTTTTTCTTCTGTACATTTAGCCGCTTGATATAATTGGCTAAAAGAGTTAATATGTACACAACGGAAGGGGCAAAGCCCACCGAAAACAACGAAAAGCGGAGGAAAACACAATGATCAGCTACGGATTGGCAAAGGCAAGAGCAATGGCAGGCAGAGACGACTGGAACGAGCGCGAGGCAATTAAAAGCGCCACGATCCTTTGGTACGACACTGAGGAAGAGGGCTACGAACTGGAGATTGAGAACGAGGACGGCCTCGACGCAGAGGACTTCAGAGCTTGGATTGAGGAGAACGCCGGCAGCCTTGCACAAGAAGATGCCGCCGCAAACGGCACGACCTTCGACGGAATCGAGGACATCGACTACGAAACCGAATGGATCGACGACGATGCACTTTTCGATGCGGATTACGAAGACGCCTGCGAAAGAGAATGGGAATGGATGTCCGGAAGATAAACCGGATGCCCCACCGGGGCGGCACAGAGCCGCCCTGTGGCGGGGATGCAGGAAGAAACGCATACGGATGCCATATCCGCCAAAGCCCCACACGGCGCAACCGTGTGCGTTTGTGGGCAAGGCATGATCTACACAATATGGCCTGCATAAAAGGGAGTACATTCGTGATTACTCACGCTTGATAAAATGTTCATTCAGAGTTATCATGTTCCTAACGAAACGGGCAGATGCCCGAAAGAAAGGAACGAAAACCATGAGCAAGAAAAGATACTACCTCGCCTACGGCAGCAACATGAACTACGGACAGATGCAGGCACGATGCCCTGATGCAAAGCCAGTCGGAACGGCACTCCTCCTCGGATACGAGCTGCTGTTCAAGGTCAGCAAAACGGGCGCATACCTCACCATCGAAAAGAAGAAAGGAGGATGCGTTCCGCTTGCGGTGTGGGAGGTCAGTGCTGCCGATGAGAGAAACCTTGACCGCTGCGAGGGATGCCCCACATACTACTACAAGAAAGAGATGCGGCTTCCCGTTGAACGCTTCTCCAGCGGCAGAACGACCAAGACAACTGCCTTCATTTACATCATGCACGAGTACCGCCGATTCGGCATTCCGACAGGAAGATACCTTTACGGCTGTGTGAAGGGATACCGCACATTCGGCTTTGACCCGAAGTACCTGTACGATGCCTTTGAACGCTCCGCAAGCTACACATTCTGAATGTACATACTGCCCGCATAAGCTCGGAAACACTGCAAAATGATCGTGATTACTCACGCTTGATAATGTGCGGAAAAAGAGTTAATATGTGTACAACAGAAGGGAAAACGCCCTGCCGAATTCAAAAAACGGAGGATACGAACATGAAAAACATCACGAAGAAGGAACTGAACCGCATTGCCAAGGAGTACGGCTACGATCCGCAGTACCTTGAGGATCAGGTTCTCGACTGGGAGAGCGACGGCATCAGAGTGGATGCGCAGGATCTCGAAGACTACTGTGCAAACGGCGACATCTGAAAACAGTAGCCGCCCTTCTTCGGAGGGGCGGCACCAAAACAGGAGGAATACATATGGAAGATTTATGCCAGAAACTAATCAACGATGCGGAAGCATCAAGGAGAAGAATGCACACTCTTATCGATCACGATTACGATGAACTTATCAATCGAATTCGGAGCGAAAATGGTATCGAGGCAGCAGCGACCGCATCTGTGTACTTTTCAATGGATGCGAGTGTATTCAAAACAACGAAGCCAAAAGAAGTGATTTTCGCCGATAACCATGTTACTAATGTAAATTCATGGCGAAATGCAGTCAAAGCACTTTTGGCAGACTGCAACAAACAGAAGCACGACGAACTTATCAGCCTTTGTGATGAGGTCTACGGCAATCAAAGGAAGCTCCTTTCTTCAACTCCGGAAAGCATGGATGCTCCAATCATGGTCGATGACGGCATTTTCTTTGAAGGGCATTTCGCAACGGATACTCTTATCAATGTTCTGAAAGAAAAGATATTTGATGCGGTCGGTTACGATTATTCCGAGATACGAATAAGGCTCCGCTGATTTGCGCCACGTTCGTTCGTGTGGCGGCTATCGGCATCGCTTCGGATAACTTGCCCATGCGGAATGCCGCCCCACACGGCGCGTTCAGGCGCGTTTTAGGGAAAGACATATAATGAACAATTCCCGAAGAAATACGTCCTTTTTGTTCTGTACATTTAGCCGCTTGATTAGTTTTGCAGATCATGGTAATATGTGACACAACGGAAGGCACAAAGCCGACCGAATACAAATAATGGAGGTCATTTACATGGAAGAAATCAAAAACACACAGCCGACTGCCGAGGGCGAGGAACTGGAACTGAGCGATGCGCAGGCAGACCGGAACGATGAGATCTACGAGGCAGCATTTGCGTTCTGCAAGGTGCTGACCGAGAACCCCGACCTTGAGTGGGACATGGCTTTTCTTGGTGAGATAGCCGACCTTGCCGCAGGCATCATGACCGAACAGGGACACAAGGTTCGCTTCCCAAGTGTGGTCACCGAGGAGGATGGCACGCAGCACATCGATGAGTACTACGGCGAATGAAAAAGTGGAGCAGTTCTTCGGGACTGCTCCCATAATGTACACAACAACCGGCGAAAAATCGCCATGCACATTCTGGTAGTTTAGCCGCTTGATATATTTTTCATTCAGAGTTATACTGTGTACAACGGCAAGGGAAACCGAGCCGAAACTACGAAAAGCGGAGGTCAAACACTATGTGGACTCAGGATATCATCACTTACAACGGAATGGCTTACAGATACGCAGTCAAGCATTTCGAGGAGCCCAGCGAATTCGGATACGATGAGGGCAGAGCCTCAAAGATCTGGATCGAGCGGGACGGCAGAACAGTTTTCAATTATGACCGAGGACTTGACATCGACGCCGCAGACAAAGACACCAAGGCAGTACTTGAGATGCTCTTGAAAAAGTTCAACTGAGCAGCAAGCGGGCACGGCAGCCGAAGGGCTGCCCTCTGCTCTTTCCTCCGCTGCGAAAGGGGGTGAAAACATGGGAGCAATCAGCGATATATACCGTGGGCGGCTGGGTCCTACACACATCGTCGGTCAGGATAATAAGGAGTATCAAGACCTGCTGAATGAATGCAGCCGACTGCGGGATGAACTGGAGAAGCGGCTGTCGGAGGAAGATAATGCAGTGTTGCAGGAAATATACGAATTGCAGGCACAGCTTTCCTCCATTGAAATGGAGCAGAATTACTCCGAAGGATTCCGGGACGGCGCAAGGCTCATGAACGATGTGCTGAAATAAGCGGAACAAAATACATAGATGAGAGCTTACGATTTCGTAGGCTCTTTTCTTTATCCCAATTTTCAAGGAAGGAGTGATGCGGATGGCTCAGAGAGGCAGAAAACCGAAGCCGACTGCAATCAAGGAACTGGAAGGCAATCCCGGCAAGCGACCGCTGAACGCAGATGAACCGAAGCCAGAACGCAAAGCGCCTCCGTGTCCGAAATGGCTGGAACCAGAAGCAAAAAAGGAATGGCGCAGGCTTTCCAAGCAGCTCGAACAGATCGGTGTGCTGACCGAAGTCGATCAGGCGGCATTCGCATCCTATTGTCAGGCATACGCCCGTTGGAAGGAAGCCGAAGAGTTTATGACACAGCACGGCACGATTGTAAAAACAAAATCAGGTTACTGGCAAACTGTACCGCAGGTGTCTATCGCACAGACCTATCTGAAGATCATGAACAAGATCGCAGAGCAGTTCGGTCTGACTCCTGCCGCAAGAAGCAGGATCACCGCAGGTGCAGATATGAAGGACGCTGCCGTTGACGATATGGATGCACTTCTGGGAGGAAACTGATGGCAAAAACAGCAAAAGCAAGGGAAAGACCGGCAAACTATCCGAAGCTGAAAGACTATAAGCCCACACGGTTTATGCTGCCGGATTCCCATTACGATGCGGCAAAGGCAGACAGAGCCGTGCGTTTTATTGAAAACCTATGTCATACCAAAGGCCGCTGGGCAGGTAAACCGTTCTGGTTGCTTCCGTGGCAGGAGCAGATCATCCGGGATATTTTCGGTGTGGTCAAAGAAGATGATACACGGCAGTTCCGTACCGCCTATGTTGAGATACCCAAGAAAAATGGCAAACAGCTCGCTCTGGATACGCCGATACCGACTCCTGACGGTTTCACAAATATGGGTGATCTGAAAGTCGGAGATACTGTATTTGACGAAACCGGTAAGCCGTGTCATGTTGTGGTGAAAAGCCCTGTGGATGATACAGAGCAAGCCTACAAGTTAACTTTCAAAGACGGCTCTTCAATCATTGCCGGGGAACGGCATCTGTGGAATATCGAAATTGATAAGACAGAACAAATCGTTTCAACTCGTGAGATTTTCGGGATGCACACTAAAATAAAAATCATTTCAAGTAAATGCCCTGAAACATCGAACGAGGACATTCTGCGAAACTGGGATATCTCTCACAGCAATAACCCTTGCTACCACTATCTGCTGGATATTCAGCCGATAGATCATCCTGTAAAAATGCAGTGTATTCAGGTGGACAGTCCGAGTCATCAATATCTCGCAGGAACCTCAATGGTACCAACGCACAACAGCGAGCTTGCGGCGGCAATAGCACTGTATCTGCTGTATGCTGATAACGAGCCGTCTGCCGAAGTATACGGCGCAGCAGCGGAACGGCAGCAGGCATCCATTGTATTCGATGTTGCAAAACGCATGGTCGAAATGACTCCTGCACTACTGAAACGCTCCAAGATCATGGCGGCGACAAAGCGTCTTGTGAATTACAGCAATGTCGGGTTCTATCAGGTGCTTTCGGCGGAGGTCGGCACAAAGCACGGTCTGAATGTATCAGGGCTTGTGCTTGACGAGCTTCATGTTCAGCCGAACCGTGATCTTGTGGACGTTCTGACAAAGGGCTCCGGTGATGCCCGTACTCAGCCGCTGTACTTCCTGATCACCACAGCCGGCACTGACCGCAACAGCATCTGCTATGAATACCACACCAAGGCAAAAGATATCCTCGAAGGGCGGCGCATCGATCCGTCTTTCTATCCGGTCATTTACGGTCTGGATGACGGAGACGACTGGAATTCCGAGGAATCATGGTATAAGGCGAACCCGTCCCTCGGATACACGATCACAATTGACCGTGTGAGGGATGCCCACCGTGAGGCACTGACAAATCCTGCGGAAGAAAATGTATTCCGTCAGCTTAGGCTCGATCAGTGGGTCGGCAGTGCGGTGGCGTGGGTTCCGGAGCATATCTACGACAGGGGCAACCTTCCAATTGACCTTGAAAAACTCCGTGGACGGGAGTGCTACGCAGGACTGGATCTTTCCAGTACATCGGATATCACGGCTTTTGTTCTGGTGTTTCCTCCGCTGTATGAGGGCGATAAATACATCGTTCTGCCGCATTTCTGGCTGCCGAGGGAAACACTTGACCTGCGTGTGCGCCGAGACCATGTTCCCTATGATGTCTGGGAACGCATGGGACTGTTTCATATCACAGAGGGCAATGTGGTAGACTACAATTTCGTGCGGAAAACAATCAACGAACTGCACACGATATACAACATCAAGGAAATTGCCGCCGACCGATGGAACGCTACACAGCTTATCACCGACCTGCAGGGTGACGGATTCACCGTTGTGCCGATGGGCATGGGCTTCAAGGATATGTCCCCGCCGATGAAAGAGCTGTATAAACTGCTGCTCGGTGGAATGTTTATTCATGGTGGCAACCCGGTTCTCCGTTGGATGGCTGGCAATGTAGTTGCAGAAATTGATGCGGCGGAGAATATAAAACCAAGTAAAAAGAAAAGTACGGAAAAAATCGACGGCATTGTCGCATGGATCATGGCACTTGACAGATGTATTCGCCATGAATTGGAAGGCAGTGTCTATGATGAACCCGATCATGACCTGATCGTCTTATAGGAGGGATGCAGATGGGCTTACGAAACTGGCTCGGCTTCAATAAGCCGAGAGACGCACCGAAACTGCCGGATATTCAGGACAATGTCCGTGATTCCGGAAACCTGTTCGTTTTCGGCATGACGCACAGCGGAGAGCGTGTGGATGAACGTACCGCAATGCAGATCGTTACCGTTTATGCATGCGTGAGACTACTGTCCAATACGATTGCAGGACTTCCGCTGCATCTGTACAGATATACAGGTGACGGCGAGGATAAGGAACGAGCGACCGATCATCCGCTGTATAAAATACTATACCGGCAGCCAAATCCCGAAATGAGTTCATTCTCGTTCTGGGAAGCACTGATGTGTCATCTGCTCTTGTGGGGCAACGCCTACGCACAGATCGTCCGTGACGGTAAAAACGGAATCGTCGGTCTGTATCCGCTACTGCCGGAGAGTGTCGAGATCGACCGTGACCCGAAAAGCGGCGACCTGATCTACACCTATCACGCCTACACTGATGAAAAACCGGGAGAGCATGACAAGGATATCATCTTTCAGCGAGATGAGATACTGCACATTCCCGGTCTCGGATTCAACGGTCTGGTGGGATTTTCTCCCATTGCAATGATGAAAAATGCACTGGGTGCAGCAATGGCAGTGGAGCGTTACGGCAGTGCTTTCTTCAAAAATGGAGCGCAGCCTGCCGGTGTTCTGGAGCATCCGGGCGTACTAAAGAATCCCGAAAAAATCCGTGAGAACTGGACGAGAGTGTACGGTGGTTCACGAAACGCTCACCGCATTGCAGTCCTCGAAGAAGGAATGCAGTATAAGCCGATATCGCTGCCGCCGGAGGATTCGCAGTTTCTTTCCACCCGCGAATTCGATGTGGAGGAGATCTGCCGAATGTTTCAGGTGCCGCCCCATCTGGTGCAGGACTTGAAGCGCAGCACCTTCAATAACATCGAGCATCAGGGCATCGCATTTGTGCAGTATTCGCTCATGCCGTGGATCATCCGCATTGAAAAAGGCATCATCAAAGACCTTCTGCTGGAAGAAGAACAGGATGTATATTTTCCGAAATTCAACGTGGACGGTCTGATGCGCGGAGATTATCAGAGCAGAATGAACGCTTATGCGATCGGTGTCGGCAACGGCTTTATGAGCCCGAATGATGTACGCCGTCTTGAAAATATGGATCTTATTCCGGCAGAGCTTGGCGGTGACGATTATTACCTCAACGGCAGCTACAATAAACTGCAGGATGCAGGTGCCGCCTATGATCTTGACGAACCGGAACAGACAGATACAGAGGAACAGGACGAACCCGATGAAGAATCAACTGATGACAGATTCCTGCGAAAGAAACGCAGGAAACGAGTACGAAACGGAGGGATGTAAATGCCGAAATTCTGGGACTATATTCACGATGACAGCGGCGGCAGAGTTCTCCGCCTTGAGGGACCGATCGATTCGGATTCCTTCTGGGGTGATGAGATCACGCCGCAGGATTTCAGAGATGAGCTGTATGCCGAGGACGGCGACCTCACGCTCTGGATCAATTCGCCGGGCGGCAATGTGCGCTCAGATAGGGCGTTGTTAAAAGTAGCTTAAGGTACTACGCTGTAAGATAACGCAGCAGCCAACCTGCCTAACCGAAAGGCGAAAGCTGATACGGGAACATAGCACGGCAGGAAAGCGGTAAGTTGCCTAAAGGCATTCGGGCACGACTGAACCGCAATGGCAAGTGGATATGAGGATAAATCTGGGTTTGGTGAATGTGAGTTTCCAGTGTCCGTTCCCGGGTGGAGAGAAGAAAGTGCCTGAAACTTCTCGCTTGAAGAACAATAATGTAAGTTACCGATTATTGTGTTGTCAGATACTTCAAGCCACGTGCAAGAGAACTTGTGCAAACGAAACGAAAGCATATCCGACAATCCACAACACCTATTAACAACGCTAACTGAGGATTACCTAAATCGGAATGACTGAAAAGTCTATGTGTAATACCGAAAGGTGATAAATTTCAAGCCGTGAAACGCAAGAAAGATGACACTGAATATCCGACAGGGTAACGGAGTCTCCATAGTAGTCCGAGGACGGTAACGCCGTCTACATGGCGAAGGGAGACAGTTTGTGTGTACCAAAATCAAAACTTGATTAGAGAGGAAAGCCTCATATGAATTCAACAATAGAGATTTTGGCGAGAATCAACGAAAATTCCCTAAAACATCCCGACGAAGTATTTACACGCTTGTACAGATATTTGTTGCGAGAGGATATTTATTTTATCGCATATAAGAATCTGTACGCAAACAGCGGCGCAGCGACCAAAGGAATAGACGATGATACAGCAGACGGGTTCAGCGTGGAATATATTCATTCCATAACCGAAAGTTTGCGGAATGGTACGTATCAGCCAAAACCCACACGAAGAACCTATATTGAAAAATCCAATGGGAAAATGCGCCCGATTAGTATTCCTACTTTTACGGATAAATTGGTGCAGGAAGTCATGAGAATGATTTTGGAAGCGGTATATGAGCCGATTTTCTTAGATGTTTCACATGGGTTCAGACCTAACAGGAGCTGTCATACAGCACTGGAACAAATCAAACACGAGTTTACAGGAGTAAGATGGTTTGTTGAGGGTGACATTAAAGGCTGTTTTGACAACATTGACCATGAAACACTTGTCTCCATTGTGAACCGCAAAATCAAAGACGCACGATTTATCCAACTCCTTTGGAAAATCCTGAAAGCCGGATATTTAGAGGACTGGAGATACAACAAAACATTCAGCGGAACGCCGCAAGGCGGTATCATTTCCCCGATTCTTGCTAATATTTACCTGCATGAATTGGACAAGAAAGTAATGGTAATACGCCGGAACTGTTATAAGCCGCGAGAACGCGCATACACTCCGGAATACTCTAAATTACAGCATGAATTACGCGCAATTAAAACCAAAATCAGCCGTGCAGAGGGAGAAGAAAAGGCAGGGTTGATAAGGGAACTGAAAGAAGTCCGTAAACGCCAGAGAAACACGCCTTGTGTTTCACAGACAGATAAACGCCTATCATACGTCCGCTATGCAGATGATTTTATCATTGGTGTAGTCGGCAGCCGAGAGGACTGCGAACGAATCAAACAAGAATTGACAGAATATGTTGCAGAAGAGCTAAAAATGGAACTGAGCGCAGAAAAAACGCTCATTACACACAGCAACAATAAAGCGCGGTTTTTAGGCTATGACATTCGAGTGCGCAGAGACAGTAAGGTAAAAAAGACTAAGGCAGGACGTAAAGTCAGAACCCTGAGCAACAAAGTAGAACGCACAGTTCCCATAAAAGACAAAATTGAAAAATTCCTTTTTTCTCACGGTATTGTCTACCTTAAAAACGGGAAACTTACACCATGCCACAGAGATAGATTGCTGCATTTGACAGACCTTGAAATAGTGACCGCATACGGTGCAGAAATCAGAGGCATTTGTAATTACTATAATCTTGCCAGCAACTACTCAGATTTGCATTACTTCTGTTACCTTATGGAGTACAGTTGCCTGAAAACACTTGCCGCAAAGCATAGAACGAGTCTGAAAAAGATTCGGAATAAATATGCCAACGGTAAGAGCTGGGGTGTACCCTATGAAACCAAAAAGGGACAGAAAATCGCAGCACTTCCCACACAAGCAGACTGCGCAAATGTCAAGAACGGAACGGATACCATTCCGATATTGACAATACAACATCTACACAGTCGTACAAAATTTGAGGACAGGCTTAAAGCAAGAAAATGCGAACTCTGCGGCAGTGAGAACAGCGAGCATTACGAGATTCATCACGTAAACAAAGTGAAAAATCTCAAAGGGAAAACACTCTGGGAACAAATTATGATAGCAAAAAAGCGAAAAACGCTTGTGGTATGTCGGGAATGCCACAAGAAGATTCACGGGAAACAAAGTTGATTGAACGCAAATGGAGAGCCGGATACTCTGAGAGGGGTAAGTCCGGTTCGGAGGGGGGGCTTGTGTAAACCTACTGTAGCAATACAGCAAGGCGACACTTGCCTACCCTACGTTTTCGCAGCAGCCGAAATTTACACGATGATTCGTGATTATCCGCACAATGTTACTGTCAGGATCGCAAGTATCGCTGCTTCGGCGGCATCTGTAATTGCAATGGCAGGCAATACCGTGCAGATGTCTCCGACTGCACTTCTTATGATCCACGACCCGTCCACCATCGCATTCGGCAATGCAAAGGATATGGAAAAAGCCATAGCAACGCTGAATGAAGTCAAAGAGAGCATCATCAACGCATATGCGGCAAAAACAGGTCTTTCCCGCAGCCGTATCAGCAAGCTCATGTCTGACGAGACATGGATCAATGCAAAAAAGGCGGTGGAGCTTGGCTTTGCCGATGTGATCCTCTTTGATGAAAAACATGAGCCGGACAAGAAGGAGGATGAGCCGGACAAACCGGACGAGCCTGAGAAGCCCGATGAGGAAGGCGGTGACGATGAGGGCGATGAGAAGGAAAAAGACAAAAAGCCGTTCAAGCTGGACACCGGCGATGCCCTTTGGGAGTACAGTACCCGTGTCATGGGACAGACCATACTGGGAAAGATCACCGCTTCCGCCAAAAACGAAGGTACAGACGACACTCCCGATGACAAGGCTGACACACAGAAACCTTCCGAAAAAGGGGGTAACTGTCACCGTCACGGATATGCCTGTGATCGGCATGGACGGAAAGACCGCAGACGGCTCTATGCCGTATGAGATTCTGAAACAGCAGCTTGCTTTTATGAGATAAGCAGGCTGTATTTTTATGCAACACCGGATTCTATCCGGAGAAATGGAGAAAAGATATGAGCAAGATCATGGAACTTCGCAGCAAGCGTAATACCCTGTGGGAGCAGACAAAGGCATTCCTCGAAAAGCACCGTGGCGAGAACGGTCTCGTGGAGGCTTCCGCAGTTGAGCAGTACAACAAAATGGCCGGTGAGGTTCAGGCCCTCGGCGCAGAGATCGAGCGTCTCGAACAGCAGGCTGCACTGGATGCGGCTCTTTCCGCACCGACCAGCAAGCCGGTCACCAATGCACCCGGTACAAAGAACACACCGCCTGCAAATCCTACGGCTACTGACGAGTACAAGAGTGCATTCTGGGATATGATCCGCAACAAGGGCGACCAGCTTGCGGTCCGCAACGCACTCTCTGTCGGTGAGGACACCGAGGGCGGCTACACCGTTCCGGACGAATTCGAGCGCAGACTGATCCAGGCACTGGAAGAAAACAACATCTTCCGCCAGATGGCAACGGTTATCAAGACTAACAGCGGTACCCGCAAGATCCCTATCGCCAACGATACGATGGAAGCACAGTGGATCGATGAGGGTGAGGAGATCCCGGAGACCGACACCAGATTCGGTCAGACAACCCTCTCCGCATATAAGCTCGGCACAATGATCAAGATCAGCAACGAGCTTCTGCACGACTCCGCTTTCGACCTCGCATCGTATATCGCTGCACGTTTCGGTGTGGCAATGGGTAATGCCGAGGAGCGTGCGTTCTTCACCGGTGACGGCGACAAGAAGCCTCTCGGTATCCTCGATGAGACCGGCGGTGCAGAGCTTGGCGTGACTGCCGCTTCGCAGACTGCGATCACCTTCGATGAGATCTTTGATCTCTACTACAGCCTGAAGTCTCCTTACCGCAGAAACGCACAGTTTGTCTGCAACGAGACCATCCTGCTTCAGCTCATGAAGCTCAAGGACAAGAACGACAACTACCTCTGGAAGCCGTCTCTCGACATCGCAAAGCCGGATACGCTGCTCGGCAGACCCATCCGCACCTCTTCCTTTATGCCGGGTATCGCAAAGGGCGAGCGTGTTCTCCTTTTCGGTGACATGAAGAACTACTGGGTAGCTGACAGACAGAACCGCACCTTCCGCCGTCTCAACGAGCTGTACGCCCGCACCGATCAGGTCGGCTTCCTTACCACGCAGCGTGTGGATGGCAGACTGATTCTTCCGGAGTCCGTCAAGGTCCTCAAGATGGCAGGCACAAAGGCTACCACAGGCGGAAATACCGGCGGAA